>LAZR01000141.1_pt1 | contig 93425 bp, 92 predicted proteins | sample 329461 | NCBI WGS metagenome assembly LAZR01 (sample SAMN03002196, study PRJNA259156) | marine sediment metagenome | biome: sea floor; feature: Hydrothermal impacted sediments; material: marine sediment; isolation source: Loki non-amplified sample from Loki's castle hydrothermal vent sediment ... | reverse complement strand
CAAAAAAACCAGCCCATCACCAAAACGCCCCTCGTGCCCACAAAGCCGAGGGGCGTTTTGCGTTTGAAAACTACGCTTTGCGTTCAAAAGAACGCCTTGCCCCACCCCACAAGGCAGCCGCCCCGTCCGCCGCAAAGCCCCGCATCGCCCAAGACCAAGCGATCGGCAAGCGCGACGCGGCGCGGGAGCAACGCGGCAAACGCACAGCCAACCGCCAGACCCCTCATTCCACCGCGCAGGGCCACGCCGCCGGAGAAAACAGGCCAGCGGGAAGCCGCGTCGACGCATCGCCGCAGGCGATGTCGATCTGGCCCTGCTCCAGGCCGACTGCTGCCGATAAATCGACGCCCTCCAGCCGGGTCAGAAACATGTAGGCGCCGGTGAAGTCCACCGGGCCTGAGAGGATGGCACCGCTGAAATCGGCGCGGGCAAGAATGGCCAGTGGGTATACCGTGCCGGTCAGATTGGCCCCGGCGAAAATCGCGCGGCCCAGTTCGGCTTTCTCGAAACTGCTGCCGGTCAGGTCGGAATTGCGGAAGTCCGCCCGTTGGAGTTCCGCGCTATGGAACGAGGCGCCGCGCGCGGAAAGACCCGAAAGGTTGGTTCGATAGCCTTCTACCTTGGTGAAATTGGCCTTGTCGGCAACAGCGCCGGCGAGCGACGCGCGCACCAGCGCCGCCTTTTCCAGGTTTGACGATGCGAGCTTGGCGTTCCGCAGGTCGGTCTGGGTGAAATCGGCTTTCTGAAGATTGGCGCCTTCGAGATTGGCGCCGGACAGAACCAGATTGCTGCGGTCGCACCCACTCCAATCGATCGCCGCCTTCGGCGAGGCAGTGCACTCGGCGGCTCTTGCCGACGTCGTTGCGCCGGCGATGATCGCGGCGGCCAGGAACAGCGCCGATGCGGCGGATTTGGCGAAGACGCCAGAAGGCAAAACGGTCTTCGCCATGTGGGGTGCTCGCCTGCCGTCTTGAACAGTTACGGCGGGCTCGCCTTTCATCTCAAACCTCGATCTGTCGCGTTCCATCAATTCCTCCAGATGCCGCTATCATCGACAGGACTATCATCCCCATGGCGAGCCGAAGCAATCGCAAGGCTCGTACATCGACGGTGTTGACCTGCCGGTGGGCCCTGTGGCGAAGTGCGTCGGTCGTGCTAGCTTCAACGGGGAGCGGCCGCCACGTGCCGGGCGATTTGACGATCGAGGGAGCTTGAGATGCTGGACATCACCAATCCGACGAAGACAGCGCAACGCAGCGTCGTGGTGCAAGGCTTCACCAACAGCGTGCTCGACCCCAACCAGCCGATGCTCGGCCCAGTCGAGAACGGCGGAACGATCATCGCCAACACCGCGCCGGGCTGCTGGGGCCCGATGATCACCCCGCGGCTGCGCGGCGGCCATGAAGTCACCCAACCGGTCGAGATCGTGGGAGCCGAACCGGGCGACGGCGTCATCATCCGCATCCGCGACATCAGCGTGACCTCGATCGCCACCGCGTCCGGTCACGACAGTTCGCCGGAAGGCTTTTGCCTCGGCGACCCCTATGTCGCGGCGCGCTGCCCCACCTGCGACACGATCTGGCCCGAGACCCATGTCGAGGGGATCGGCGGCGACGCGATCAAATGCGATGCCTGCGGCAACACGGTGAAGCCGTTCGAGATCGTGCACGGCTATACGGTGGTGTTCGACGAAACCCGCCATGTCGGGGTGACGATGCCCAAGCAGGCGGCCGAGACCATCGCGCGCGACGCCCATCATTATGCCGCGCTGCCGGATCAGTCGGTGCAGCACCCGATCCTGACCTATGCGCCTTCGGATATGCCGGCGGTGATGGTGCGCATGCGCCCCTTCCTCGGGCAACTGGGCACCACGCCCTCGATGCCGCTGCCCGATTCCCACAATGCCGGCGATTTCGGCGCCTTTCTCGTCGGCGCCCCGCATGCTTACGGCATCACCGCCGAGCAATTGGCCGAACACAAGACCGACGGGCACATGGACATCGACGCGGTGCGCCCCGGCGCAGTGCTGGTCGCGCCGGTCAAGGTGAAGGGCGCCGGCGTCTATATGGGCGACATGCATGCCGCCCAGGGCGACGGCGAGATCGCCGGCCACACGATGGATGTCTCGGGCAGCGTCACGCTGCAGGTCGAGGTGCTGAAAGACTATCCGATCGACGGACCGGTGCTGTTTCCGCTCCTCGAGGATCTGCCGCCGCTGGCCCGGCCCTTCTCGGAAGCCGAGCGCGCCAAGGCGCTGCGGCTGGCCAAGACCTGGAAAATCGAACAGCTCGAGAACTCGGCGCCGATTTCGGTGATCGGCACGGCGCCGACTTTGAATGAAGCGATCGAGAACGGGCTGGTGCGTGCGGCCAAGCTGCTGGACATGACCGTGCCGGAGGTGCGCAACCGCGCGACGATCAACGGCGCGATCGAGATCGGCCGCGCGCCGGGGGTGATTCAGGTGACCTTCCTGGCGCCGCTGGACCGGCTCGACAAGGTCGGCCTGGGCGATATCGCGCGGGCGCAATACGATCTCTGACAGATCTGGCCGGCGCGGGCGATCGCGGCCCGCGCCGGGCGACCACCCCCGAGCCCTCCGCGGCGATGGCTGCGATGCGCTTGGAAGGGCACAGATGCTCCGGCCTCGGACGGATGGCGTTTAACAGCCCATGGCTTTGCCGCCCGCGACGGGCCAGAAAAACGTACAAAATTGAAGAAAAAATGGCGGAGAGAGAGGGATTCGAACCCTCGATACGGTCTCCCGTATACACACTTTCCAGGCGTGCGCCTTCAACCACTCGGCCACCTCTCCGTGCATTCGAGCCGAAAAGCGGGAGGTTGCGTCCCGCTCTCGTCGCCTCTCGGCAACGACATCCCTCTCCGGAATTCATCCGCGCCGGACAGACCGGCGAAGCGAAACGCCGGGGTCGATGCCCTGTCTCGAACAGCCGCGGACTATAGCCAGAACGCTCCGCGGTTCAACCCGCGAATTCAGCAAACTTCCGGGCTGGTCGCAAGGGCGCTACATTGCCGCCGACGGGGGCAATCCCCACATGGTATCCAAGCAGGTGACGGCGGTCCCGCGGCCATTTTGATCTCTGCAGAGACAGAGGGCGGCGCCGTGGCGCGACGGGTCGCCAGATAACAGGATGGGAGCGACAGGTTCATGCGGTTTTTGGTGCGTCTGATCGGCAGCCTCCTGTTGGCCATCGCCGTCGTGTTCGCCGTCGGCGACATCGCCCGCTCGCTCGCCGATCAGGCGACGCGTCTGGTGAGCGTGACGGAGGCGCTGGCGATGATGGGCGGGAGCCTGGAGCCATCCGGTGTCCAGAGCGCGACGGTGGCCGCCATGCTCGCCGAGATCGGCCGCTGGTCGGTTTCGATCAGCGCCGGTGTCGCGGGCCTCGTCCTGCTGCTCGCCGGCAGCGAGCGCAAGACGCGCCGCCGCCTGGTCCGCTGACGCCCAGTCCGCTGGCGCCTTGGGCGCCGAACAAGGAGTCATTCATGTATATTCTCGATATGTTTTCCAAGAAGATGAAGCTGCCGGTGGGCGGAGAGGCGCTGCCGGGACGGGCCGAGCCGATCGAGACCGCAGAGACCCATTTCGTCAACGGCCACCCATTGAAGCCGCCCTTTCCCGAGGGGCTGGAAATGGCGATCTTCGGCATGGGCTGCTTCTGGGGCGTGGAGCGGAAGTTCTGGCAGCTGCCCGGCGTCCATGTAACGGCGGCGGGCTATGCGGCCGGGGCGACGCCGAACCCGACCTATCAGGAAGTCTGCACCGGCCAGACCGGGCAGAACGAGGTGGTGCTGGTCGTGTTCGACCCGGCAGTGGTCTCGTATGACAGCCTGCTGACGACATTCTGGGAAGGTCACGACCCGACGCAAGGGATGCGCCAGGGCAACGACATGGGCACGCAGTATCGCTCCGGCATCTACACAGCCTCGCAGGCGCAGTTCGATGCCGCGACCGCGTCGCGAGCGGCCTATCAACAGGCGCTCGCCAAGGCTGGGCACAAGGGCACGATCACCACCGAGATCGCGCCCGCGACCGAATTCTATTACGCCGAGGGCTACCACCAGCAATATCTCGCCAAGAACCCGAGCGGCTATTGCGGCGTCGGCGGCACCGGAATCTGCTGCCCCATCGGGCTGAAGACCGAGGCGGCGGAATAGCACTCCCTGCGGCGAGACATCGGCGGAAAAGGCAGGGTGATATCAAACGCGGATGAGCCCGTTTTCCATCGTCGCGGATTTCAGATGATTCTCGGCGCGGGCCGTGCCAGTCTCATGGCAGGCACGGCCCGCCTTGCGGCGCCGTGGCGTCCCGCCGCCGACAATCGGCGGTTTTGAGACCCATCATCTGCAACAGGGATCGGACACTCCATGAAACAGTTCCTGGCCGGACTCCTCGCCACCTCCCTCCTGTCGATTACCGCAGCGTCGGCCGAAGAATTCGCCCCGGCGATCCTCTACGACCTCGGCGGAAAATTCGACAAATCCTTCAACGAGGGCGCCTATGACGGCGCGGAGAAATACAAGGCCGACACCGGCACCGAATACCGCGAATTCGAGATCGTCAACGACGCCCAGCGCGAGCAGGCGCTGCGCCGCTTCGCCCGCGACGGAGCGAACCCGATCATCTCCGTCGGCTTCAGCCAGGCCGCAGCGCTGGAAGCGGTGGCGAAGGAATATCCGGACACGAAATTCGCCATCATCGACGCCGTCGTAGAGGCGCCGAACGTGCAATCGATCCTGTTCAAGGAGGAAGAGGGCTCCTATCTCGTCGGCATCCTCGCGGCGATGAAGTCGGAGACCGGCACCGTCGGCTTCGTCGGTGGCATGGACATCCCGCTGATCTCCAAATTCGCCTGCGGCTACAAGGGTGGCGTCAAGTCGGTCTCCGCCGACGCCAAGGTCATCGAGAACATGACCGGCAGCACCGGCGCGGCCTGGAACGATCCGGTGCGCGGCGGCGAGCTGGCGAAGTCCCAGATCGACCAGGGCGCCGACGTCGTCTTCCACGCCGCCGGGGGGACCGGCATCGGCGTGATGCAGGCGGCCGCGGACGCCGGCAAATACGGCATCGGGGTCGATTCCAACCAGAACGGCCTGTTTCCGGGCAAGGTGCTGACCTCGATGGTCAAGCGCGTTGACAACGCCGTCTATTCGACCTTCGAGGACGCGGCGAAGGGGAATTGGAAGGCGGGCACCGTCACGCTCGGGCTGGAACAGGATGGCGTCGGCTACGCCATGGACGAGAACAACGCCGAGCTCGTCACCGAGGAGATGAAGGCCGCGGCCGAAGCGGCCAAGGCGAAGATCATCGCCGGCGAGATCGAGGTCCACGACTACTCGACGGATTCGGCCTGCCCTTACTGAGACGGCGCGAAACCCAACAAGGCGAGGCGTCCCTTCCGGGACGCCTTTTTTCTGCGGTGCCTGGCCGCACCGCGCCGACCGTGTGCGAAGCAGCCCGGCACCCACCCAAGCTCTTTCTGCGCGACGATCCCAATGATATCGGGACGCGGAACAACGCGCTGGAGTGACGTCGCATGGCCGAAAAAGTGATCTTCGATACCGATCCGGGACAGGACGACGCGGTGGCGATCCTGACCGCGCTGGCCTCGCCCGACGAGATCGACATCCTCGGCATCGTCACCGTCGCGGGCAACATCCCGCTGCACCACACCACCCGCAACGCGCTGCGGCTCCTGGAACTCGCCGGGCGGACCGAGGTGCCGGTCCACGCCGGATGCGAGCGGCCGATGCTGCGCAATCTGGTCACCGCCGAGCATGTCCACGGACCGACCGGGCTGGACGGACCGGACCTGCCGGAGCCGAAACTGACCGCCCGGGATGCTCACGGCGTCGACTTTCTGATCGAGACGATCCGCGCGCATCCGCCCGGCACGATCCGGCTTCTGGCGCTCGGGCCGCTGACCAACGTCGCCATTGCCATGATCAAGGCGCCGGACATCGCGGCGCGGCTGCAGGACATCGTCTTGATGGGCGGCGGCTGTTTCGAGGGGGGCAACATCACCCCGGCGGCCGAGTTCAACATCTTCGTCGACCCGGAGGCGGCGGCGATCGTCTTTGCCAGCGGCGTGGCGATCACGGTGCTGCCGCTCGACGTGACCCACCAGATGCGCTCGACCCGGTCGCGGATTGCCGCCTTCGGCGATCTCGGCAACCGGTCGGGCGCGGCGGTGGCGGCGATGCTCGGCTTTTCGGAACGATTCGACGTGGAGAAATACAACTGGGAGGGCGCGCCGCTGCACGACCCTTGCGTCACCGCCTTCGTGCTCAAGCCGGAGATCTTTACCAGCCGGTCGGTCAATGTGGCGATCGAAACCGCCAGCCCGCTGACGCGGGGCATGACGGTCTGCGATTACTGGGGCGTCACCGACCGGCCGAAAAACGCCGTCTGGGTGCGTTCCGGCGATTCCGACGCCTATTTTGCGCTGCTGACCGAACGGATTGCCCGGCTTCCGTAGGGGAGCTCTGTCCGGCGACGCTTTGGCGGTTCGAACGGCTTGGAGTGACAATGCCGGGCGGTTTCCCGCCCGGCACCACTATTCATCAGCGGTGTTTGGTTGGGTCGACCAGACGGTAGCGCTGCCCCGTCTTTTCAGAAGGAGGCAATGGTTCTCCCTTCACGACCGTCCGTTCAACGCCTGTCTTTCCGCCGCGCGGACCCTCGATCCCGTATTGGCCGGATCGCGGGGCCTTCTGCCCAGGCTTATAGGTCGGGTCATTAGGCATGAGACGGACTCCCCGCTGGAGGAACCTCGGCAAAGCGGTGGCCATTCACGACCTCGGAAATCCTGCCCTGATTGATCCCGCCGAGGCGGGCCGCAATCTGAGCCTGATTCATATCCGTGCTTTCCCAGAGAAACTTGATCTCTGCGGCCAATTCCGGTGAGAGCGATGGACTCTTGCCACGCATGAAATGCGTCCTTTCAAGCGGCTGCCGTTGAAAAGAAGCCTTGGACGCTGTAGTGCTGTAGCTGTTCAGACCAAGCATACGGCGGCAGTTGAGGCGGCATGTGCCGCTTCATTACCCCAACTAGCAAAGGCGAGTCCGCTTAACTGCGGCCTCGCCTTTTTTGTATGGGGGCAGCAACGCTTATGCAAGTTGCTTTGGAAGACTTTCGTCCAAATCGGTAGCTCGGAGCCAAGGTCCCAGGGCGTCACGTGTTCTGACCAATGTCAGTACACGTGTCGTCCCGGAAAATCTAGACTGAACCCCAAAAAATATTTTCGCCAATGACTTCCCGGAGCCGAGCAACGCATCAAACCTCATATCCGCCCCGCGAATCAATGCCGTTAGGAGGGGAGAAATGAGCAAAATGCCTGCAAGTTCCCTGAAATCTTCGTCGAGCCTCCCCCTCAGTAATGCGGCGGCTTGGTGTTTTCGGGGTCGGGCGTCGCGACCTCTTCGAGGGCGTCGAAGCGATGGCCGAGGGATTTCAGCGAGCGCTGCATCCGCTCGATCGTCTCGAAGGCGCGGCGCAGCTCCTCCGACAATTCCTCGATCGTCTGCGCCTGATGCGCCACCATGATCTCCAGATCCTGGACGCGCTCGCTGATCTCTGCCTGTTTCTCGCTCATGCCGCGATCTCCGCAAGTTTGGTCCGCAACCGGCCCGCGATCGGCGACGGCCGCCGCGTCGCCCGGTCGACATAGACATGGACGAAGAAGCCCTCGGCCGCCGCAATCTCAGCCTCGCCACGAAACAGGCCGACCTCGTAACGCACCGACGATTGTCCCAGTCTCGCGACCCGAATGCCCGCCGTTACCGGGTCGGGAAAGGCGAGTTCGCCATGATAGCGGCAGCCGGTCTCCACGACGAGGCCGATTTGCGCGCCGGCATGGATGTCGAGGAGGCCGTTTTCGATCAGCCAGCCATTCACCGCCGTATCGAACAGCGCATAATGGACGACATTGTTCATGTGGCCATAGACGTCGTTGTCGGCCCAGCGCGTGGTGAGCGGCATGAAGGCGCGGTAGGCGCCGCGCTCGCCGCGCTCGCCGGGCTCGGGGCGCCTTGCCGCCTTGATGTCGGTCGAAGCGGTCATGTCTCTCCTCGGGTCATTCGTCGACGGTCGCCTTGCGCGGTTTCTTTGCTCTTCCATACCCGGCATTGTTTTATCCGAAAACCGGTTCCCACTTTTCAAAGCGATGCTATAGGCTCCCGCGATCAGCGTCAGTCCAGAGTGAGCGTATGCCCGATCCGGCGATCGAACTGATCGACATCGACAAGAGCTTCGGAATCGTCCGGGCGAACAAGCGCATCAACCTCACTGTCGCGCGCGGCACGATCCACGGCATCATCGGCGAGAACGGCGCCGGCAAGTCGACGCTGATGTCGATCCTCTACGGTTTCTACCAGGCCGATTCCGGCGAAATCCGCGTCGGCGGGAAGACGGTCGAAATCACCGATCCGAACGCGGCGATCGCCGCCGGCATCGGCATGGTCCACCAGCATTTCATGCTGGTCGAGAATTTCACCGTCGTCGAAAACGTCATGCTCGGCGCCGAACAGTCGCCGCTTCTGGCCGCCGGCATCGCCAAGGTGCGGGCCGAACTGAAGCGTCTGGAAGCCGACCACTCGCTCGACGTCGACCCGGACGCGATCGTCGAGGAACTGCCCGTCGGCCGGCAGCAGCGGGTGGAAATCCTGAAGGCGCTCTATCGCGGCGCCGATATCCTGATCCTCGACGAGCCGACCGGTGTGTTGACGCCGGCCGAGGCCGATCACCTCTTTACCGTGCTGAAACAGCTGCGCGACGCGGGCAAAACGATCATCCTGATCACCCACAAGCTGCGCGAGATCATGGCGATCACCGATGCCGTATCGGTGATGCGGCAGGGCGAAATGGTGGCGACGAAAACGACGGCCGAGACGTCGGTGGAAGAACTCGCGGAGCTGATGGTCGGCCGGCGCGTGTTGTTGACCGTCGACAAGGGCGACGCGGCGCCGAAGGACGTGAAGCTCAAGGTCGACGGGCTGACCGTGCGCGATCGGCGCGGCGTCGTCATGGTCGACAACGTCTCCTTCACGGTGCGCGCGGGGGAGATCGTCGGCATTGCGGGGGTGGCCGGCAACGGCCAGTCCGAGCTGCTGGAGGCGCTGGCCGGTATCCGCAAGGCGGAAGCCGGGCGCATCGAGATGCTCGGTCGGACCATCGATCCGACCGTCGAGGCCGACCCAGCCGCGATCCGGGAGATCGGCTGCGCCCATGTGCCGGAGGACCGCCACAATACCGGGCTGGTGCTGGCCTTCGAGGAGAACGAGAACACCATTCTCGGCTATCAGCGCGATCCGGGCTTTCAAAAGGGCTGTCTCCTCGATCTCGACGCCATGCGCCGGGATGCGGCGAAGAAGATTGCCGCCTACGACATCCGCCCGCCGGACTGCCGGTTGAAGACCGCGAGCTTTTCCGGCGGCAACCAGCAGAAGATCGTGCTGGCGCGGGAGATGGAGCGCGATCCCGACCTGCTGTTGATCGGCCAGCCGACGCGCGGTGTCGATGTCGGGGCGATCGAGTTCATCCACCGGCGCATCATCGAGATGCGCGACGCCGGCAAGGCGATCCTGCTGGTTTCGGTGGAGCTCGACGAAATACGGGCGCTGTCGGACCGCGTGCTGGTGATGTTTTCCGGCCGCATCGTCGGCGAACGCAGCCCGGACGCGGACGAGGGCGATCTTGGCTGCCTGATGGCGGGCGTGGAACAGCGGGAGGCGGCGGAGTGAACGACGCGCGCATTTGTCTGGTCACGCTCGGCGTCGAGGACGTCGCCCGCTCCGTCGCCTTCTACGAGGCGCTCGGGTGGAAGAAGGCGCCGCAGAGCGTGGAATCGACGGCCTTCATGGTCGGCGAGGCGATCGTCCTCGCCCTCTGGCAGCGCAGCGAGATGATCGCCGATGGCGGCGAGGGCGAGCTGCCGGCTGGCTCCGGTTCCGCCGGCCTGGCGGTGAACTTTGCCTCCGAGGAAGCGGTCGTCGAGGCCTATGACAGGGCGGTCGCGGCGGGAGCGCGCGCGGTCAAGCCGCCGGCGAAAACGTTCTGGGGCGGCTTCTCCGGCAATTTCCGCGACCCGGACGGCCATCTGTGGGAGCTCGCTTATAACCCGTTCTTCAAGCTGGACGCGCGGGGCCATCTCGACCTTCTGAACAGCGGAGACTAGCGCCGCGATGAGCCGCCCCTACGCCAAACTGCCCGGCTGGATCGATTACGGGCTGATCCCGCTGGTTAATCTGATCGTCGCCTTCGCGGTCGCGGGCCTCGTCGTGCTGATCGTCGGCGAAAGCCCGGTCGAGGCGGCGGCGCTGATGATCCGCGGCGCCTTCGGCTATGGCGAGGGGATCGGCTTCACGCTCTACTACGCTACCAGCTTCATCTTCACCGGCCTTGCCGTCGCGGTCGCCTTCCATGCCGGGCTGTTCAATATCGGCGGCGAGGGGCAGGCCTATCTGGGCGGCCTCGGCGTCGCCACGGTGGCGCTGGCGCTTGGCGGCACGCTGCCCTGGTGGCTGAATTTGCCGCTGGCCGTCTGTCTTTCCTTCGCCTTCGGCGCCGCCTGGGCGTTCATTCCCGCCTGGCTGCAGGCGCGGCGCGGCAGCCACATCGTCATCACCACGATCATGTTCAACTTCATCGCCGCCGCGCTGATGGTCTATCTGCTCGTCAACGTGCTGAAGCCGGCCGGGACGATGGCGCCGGAAACCCGCACCTTCGAGGCCGGCGCGCAATTGCCCAAGCTGCGCAGCCTGTTCGACCTGTTCGGCGTGTCGCTCGGCGGCGCGCCGCTCAACGTTTCGCTGTTCGTCGCGCTTCTCGCCGCCTTCCTCGTCTGGGTGCTGATCTGGCGCACCCGGCTCGGTTACGAAATCCGCACCCTCGGCTTTTCACCGCGCGCGGCGCGCTACGCCGGCATGTCGGAGACGCGGCTGATCGTCGTCGCCATGGCGATTTCCGGCGGCCTCGCCGGGCTGATGGCGCTCAACCCGGTGATGGGCGACCAGTATCGGCTGCTGATCGATTTTCCGGGCGGTGCTGGCTTCGTCGGCATTGCCGTCGCGCTGATGGGCCGGGGCCATCCGGTCGGGATCGTGCTCGCGGCGCTCTTGTTCGGCGTGCTCTATCAGGGCGGGGCGGAACTCTCTTTCGACATGCCGACGATCTCGCGCGACATGATCGTCATCATCCAGGGCCTCGTCATCCTGTTCGCGGGCGCGCTGGAGAACATGTTCCGGCCGGGGGTCGGCGCCGCCTACCAATGGATCCGCTTCCGCACCGGCGAGCCGGCCGGCGCCGACGTGGAGGAGGCGCGATGATGGATTTCGGCGCCTGGATCAACGTCATCGATTCCACCATCCGCCTGTCGACGCCGCTGCTGTTCGCCGCGCTCGCCGGGCTTTATTCCGAGCGCTCTGGCATTTTCGATATCAGCCTGGAAGGCAAGATGCTGATCGCCGCCTTCGCCTCGGCCTCGGCCGCGGCGGTGTGGGGGTCGGCGTTTGTCGGGCTCCTCGTCGGCATTCTCGCGGCGGTTGGCTTCTCGCTCGTCCACGGTCTCGCCTCGATCACCTATCGCGGCAACCAGATCGTCTCCGGCGTCGCCATCAACTTCATCGCCGCCGGCCTGACGATCATTCTCGGCCAGAGCTGGTTCGGCCAGGGCGGGCGTACGCCGAGCCTGTTCGGCGGCGGGCGGTTTGAGGCGATCGACCTGCCGGGCGCGGCGGCGCTGCGAGATGTCCCGGTCGTCGGCCGGATCTACGCCGACATTCTCTCCGGCCACACGCTGCTCGTCTATGTCGCCTTCGCGATGGTGCCGATCACCTGGTGGGTGATGTTCCGCACGCGCTTCGGCCTGCGGCTTCGGGCCGTCGGCGAGAACCCGGCGGCGGTCGACACCGCCGGCATTTCGGTGACATGGCTGCGCTACCGGGCGGTGATCATCTGCGGCATCCTCACCGGTCTCGCCGGCAGCTATCTGGCGGTGGCGCAGGCGGCGGGATTCACCCGCGACATGACCGCTGGCAAGGGCTACATCGCGCTCGCTGCGCTGATCTTCGCCAATTGGAAGCCGGTGCCGGTGATGTTTGCCTGCCTGTTGTTCGGCTTTCTCGACGCGATCTCGATCCGCATTCAGGGCGTGGAACTGCCGATCATCGGCGAGATCTCCGCGCAGTTCGTGTCGGCGCTGCCTTATATCCTCACCGTGGTGCTGCTCGCCGGCTTCGTCGGCAAGGCGACCCCGCCCAAGGCCGGCGGCGTGCCTTATGTGAAGGAACGATAGACGATGGCGGACGATCTCTTCGCCCTGGCGAAGTCCGCCATGCGGCGCGCCCACGCCCCCTATTCCCGGTTTCCGGTCGGCGCCGCGCTCAGGACGACCGACGGGCGCATCTTTTCCGGCTGCAATGTCGAGATCGTCAGCTTCCCCGAAGGCTGGTGCGCCGAGACCACCGCCATCGGCCATCTGGTGATGGACGGCGGCGGGCGCATCGCCGAGATCGCCGTCGTCGCAGAGAAGCTGCCGCTGTGCAGCCCCTGCGGCGGCTGCCGGCAGCGCATTGCCGAGTTCGCCTCGCCCGAGACGAAGGTGCATCTCTGCGACATCAATGGCGGCGTCCAGGAGACTCTCACCATGGGCGAACTGCTGCCGCGCGCCTTCGCGACGGAGAGCCTGTCGTGACGCCGGCCGCAGCCTTCCTGCGCGAGCGGCTCGGCGCGCGGCGCCCGGTCACGGCGATGGTGCTGGGCTCCGGCCTCGCCGCGTTGGTCGACGCGGTCGAGGACGCCGTGCGCATCCGCTTCGCCGACATTCCCGGATTTCCGGTCAGCGGCGTCACCGGCCACGCCGGGGAGGTGGTTGCCGGGCGGCTGGGTGGTCGCGACGTGATGATCCTCTCGGGGCGCGTGCATTACTACGAGAACGGCGACGCGGCGGTGATGCGGCCGGTGATCGCGACGGTGCGCGATCTCGAAATTGGAACGCTCTTCCTCACCAATTCCGCCGGATCGGTGCGCGAGGACATCCCGCCCGGCTCGGTGATGATCATCGAGGACCACATCGCCTTTTCCGGCCGCAATCCGCTGATCGGCGAAGCGTCCGATGCCCGTTTCGTCGGCATGACCAGCGCCTACGATGCCGAACTGCGGCGGCGTCTCGCCGAGGCGGCGAAGGCCACCGGCGAAACCCTCTTCGGCGGCGTCTACATGTGGTTCTCCGGCCCGTCCTTCGAAACGCCGGCGGAAATCCGCATGGCCCGCATTCTCGGCGCCGACGCGGTCGGCATGTCGACCGTGCCCGAGACGATCCTCGCGCGGTTTTTCGGCCTCAAGGTGCTGGCCGCCTCGGTTATCACCAATTACGGTGCGGGGATGACCGGCGCCGAGCTCTCCCACGCGGAGACCAAGGAGATGGCGCCAAAGGGCGGCGCGCGGCTGGCCCGCATCGTCCGCGCAATGCTCGAATCGGGAGGCTTCGATGGATGAGACCGCGCGGCGCCGGCGGGCGTCGGACCTGATCGCCTGTCTCGATCTCACCAATCTCGACGAGGGTTGCAGCGAGGCCGATGTCGCGGCGCTTTGCGAGCGGGCGGCGACGCCCGCCGGGCCGACGGCGGCGATCTGCATCTGGCCGCGATTCGTCGCCTTCGCCAGGACCCGCCTCGATCCGCGCATCAAGATCGCGACGGTGGTGAATTTCCCAGCTGGCGGCGACAACATCGCGGCGACGGTCAAGGAGACCGAACAGGCCGTGGCGGACGGGGCCGACGAGATCGACATGGTCATCGCCTATCGCCGGCTGCCGGCCGAGCCCGCCTTCGTCGAGGAACAAATTCGAGTCGTCAAGGCCGCCTGCGGTGCGGCGCGGCTGAAGACGATCCTGGAAACCGGTGAGCTCAAGGCAGCCGAAACGATCTGGCAGGCCGCCCATGCGGCGCTCAAAGGCGGCGCGGATTTCCTGAAGACCTCGACCGGCAAGGTCGCGGAGAACGCCACGCCAGCGTCGGCGCGGCTGCTGCTGGAGGCGATCGCGGAGGCCGGCGGCCATGTCGGCTTCAAGCCGGCCGGCGGGATCAAGAGTTTCGAGGACGCCGAGGCCTATCACGATCTCGCCGAGGCGATTTGCGGGGCCGGCTACGCGACGCCCGCTCGCTTCCGGATCGGCGCCTCCAGCGTTCTCGGTGATCTTCTGGCGGTCGCGGCCGGCGCGGCGCGGGCGGGCGGCAAGGCCGGTTATTGATGCGGCTGCCGCAGGAGATCATCCGCGCCAAGCGCGACGGCGAAACGCTCGACGCGGCCGACATCCAGGCGTTCATCGCGGGTTTTGCCGGCGAGCTCGTCACCGAGGGCCAGGTCGCGGCCTTCGCCATGGCGGTGTTCTTTCGCGGCATGGCCGGGCCTGAGACCGTGGCGCTGACCGAGGCGATGCTCCACTCCGGCGATGTCCTCGACTGGGCCGACCTCGACCGACCGGTGGTCGACAAGCATTCCACCGGCGGCGTCGGCGACAACGTCTCGCTGATGCTGGCGCCGATCGTCGCAAGCTGCGGGGCCGCCGTGCCGATGATCTCGGGCCGTGGGCTCGGCCACACCGGCGGCACGCTCGACAAGATGGAGGCGATCCCCGGCTATAGCGTCACGCCCGACAACGAAACCTTCCGCCGGACCGTGCGCGACATCGGCTGCGCCATCATCGGGCAGACTGGGCGGCTGGCGCCGGCGGACGGACGCTTCTACGCGATCCGCGACGTGACGGCGACGGTGGAATCGATCCCGCTGATCACCGCCTCGATCCTGTCGAAGAAGCTCGCCGAAGGGCTCGACGGCCTCGTGCTCGACGTGAAATCCGGCTCCGGCGCCTTCATGACGTCGCATGAGGATGCGCGGGCCTTGGCCGCGAGCCTCGTCGCGGTCGCCAATGGCGCGGGGCTCAAGACGACGGCCCTGCTGACACGCATGGACGAGCCGCTGGCGTCGGCTGCCGGCAATGCCGTCGAAATCCGCAATGCCGTCCGCTTCCTCACCGGTGCGCAGCGCGATGCGGCGCTCGAAGAGGTGACGCTGGCGCTGGCGGCCGAAATGCTGCTCTCGGCCCATCTCGCGCCGGATCTCGCCGAGGGGCGGAAACAGGCGGCGGCCGCGCTGAGCGACGGTCGCGCGGCCGAGACCTTTGCCAAAATGGTCGCCGCGCTGGGTGGCCCGTCCGACTTCGTCGAGCGGATGGAGGATTATCTGCCGGCCGCGCCGATCGTTCGGGAGATCGTGGCGGAGCAGGACGGTTTTATCGCGACGGTCGACGCGCGCCGGCTCGGCTTGGCCGTGGTCGAACTCGGCGGCGGGCGGACCCGGCCGCAGGATGCCGTCGACCATGCCGTCGGCCTGAGCGATCTGGCGCCGATCGGCCGCAGGCTGATGCGCGGCGAGGCGCTTGCCCGCGTGCATGCCCGCGACGAAATGGCTGCGAAGAGGGCGGAGGCGGCGCTCCGTGGGGCCTATGGGCTGTCCGATAAAGCGGTCGAACGTGATGCCTCGGCCGTCCTGGAACGCTTCGGCTGAGTTGGGTCGCCGGTTTTATGGGGAATGTCTAAAAACTGGGTTGGTCGGTTTGAGCCCGTTGGGACATCCCGCGTTGCCGCGTCGGATTTTGAAAGCTCAGCGACATCGGTCTATTGTTGAGGCTTTCGCAAGCCCTTTGTAGCGCGGTGCGAAGAGCCCATCGCGGGAGCCGATCATGTTGAAAGCTACCGAAGAGGAGATCGAGGAAGTCCGAGAATATTTTGAATGGCAGGCGCCCGACCTCGAAGTGACCTTCATGCAGAAGGTTTACTCGGAGGCCGTCCTGAACACCCGCCACGACGTGTGGGATATCCACACCAACAAGGATCGCTGGTGGGTCATCACGGGCGGCACAAATCTCTACTCTCAGGAGCAGTTCCCAAATATGGACCTTGCTCTGACCTTCCATATTGGCCTGATCCTCCGCATCCCGCGTACGGAAGAACAACAGGAAGACGATCTACGCATCCTCCCGTTTGGCCCCATCTTCGAGAAGATGGAAGAAGCCGGGACTGCCGTGACACAGGCGTATAACCTCGCGGACTATCAGACCGTCGGCGTCCGCTGCCGCGAGACGCTACTCGAGCTGATCTGCGTCGCACAGGACGCGGCAATATGGACCGACACACCGCCACAGCGTGCGAACTTCCGCGCGTGGACGGAGATTATCTGCAACGATCTTTTACCAGGCGACACCAACAAGGAGCGTCGCGGGGCCCTCAAGAGTGCGCTTGAGTCCGCATGGACGTTTTCCAACTGGCTGACGCACTCTAAGTCGGCCACTTGGATTGATGCCGACATAGCGCACTCGTTGATCCAGCACGCCTGCGGCATGGCGACCTCATTGATCCTTCGCGAGTTGCGCGGTGTGCCTGAGAAATGCCCGAACTGCGGCTCGCGGCACCTCGAACCCGAACAGGGCGAAAATACCGCGGCACTCGGGGTGCTCTGGGAACGACCGCGCTGCGCCGACTGCGGATGGGCCGGCAGGCCCGTTCCAATCCTCGACCTCGAGAATGGACAGCCCATTATCACCCGCGAAGGCGAAAAATCCGATGAGCACAGCATAATGACAGTACCGCTGCGCACGATCCTTAAGCCGGGCAATCCGCCGATCGAGCCGTTGAAGAAAACAGAGACTGGGCCACCGGAGCCAGTCGTCTATTTTGCCTACGGGTCCAACATGTCGACCGCCCGGCTGCGTAAGCGCATGCCGAGTTGCAAGCCGCTCGGTATTGCTACCTTGCCGGCTCATGCGCTTCGTTTCCATAAGCGCAGTGCGGACAAGTCCGGGAAGTGCAACGCATTTGCCAGTGGCAACGACAATAGCGTGATCGGAGTCTTGTTCAGCTTCGATCCTGCCGAGCGTGCCAAGCTAGATGAGGCCGAAGGCGTCGGCAGCGGCTACGAGCACGCGATGGTCACGGTCATCAACGACAAAGGCCGCAGGCGGAAGGTCCTTACCTATCTCGCCACCCCCGACTACATCGACGACAGCCTCAAACCCTATGGCTGGTACAAGAACTTTGTCCTTGTAGGTGGTAGAGAACACGCCCTGCCGCAGGAGTATATTGCCGAATATATCCAGTCGGTTGAGGCGATGGAAGATCCCAACGAGACACGGGACAAGAAGCAGCGGGCCACGCTTGGAAGTCTCGGGCGGTGAGACGACGGTGTCGGTGCGAGTTGCCGGTTCAGACTGCGGACCCGATGTCCCCTTCGTCCCGCACAGCGGACCACCATCATTCGCCGACATGCCCTCCAGAAGACCGGATTACTGGCGCAGCGTCAGGCGGCCGTCCGCGATCTCGAATTTTGACAGGCGGCTCAAAAAACTCATGCCGAGCAGGGTGACCGGCAGGGTGCCATCCTGGGTGACCAGCGCCTCGACGTCGCGCAGCTCGATCGGTCCGAGCTGGAGACGGGCGATGCTGGCGAGTGCCGCCCTGGTCTCGCCATTGGCGGTCTGCACCCTGTGGCGATAGTCGGCCATGCCGGGGACGATGCCGAGCTGGCGCGCGGTGGTCTGGTCGATTGCGACGTAAGTCGCGCCGGTGTCGACGAGCACCGGGACGGGCCGGCCGTTCATGCGCGCGTCGGCGCGGAAATGGCCGCTCGGGTCGGCGCGCAGCAGCGCCAGGCGACCGGACGCTGGTGCTTCTACCGCGGCCTCGATCACCTGCGGCGGGGCGTCGATCGTCTCGACCTGTCCGGTGAGCATGCGGGAGCGGTATTCCTCGAAGGCCGACGGGGCCGCCAGCGCGACCATCGATGACAGGACGAGGAGGAATACGAATTTCTGCATCGGCCGATCCGCACCGTTTCGGGAAACCGGATCAGCGTAGATCATCGCCGTTAACGTCCGCGAAAGGGCTGGGTGGCCTGCCCGCGGATTTCGTTCGCGCGGTTGCCAATGCGTTAACGCCCTGTCTGCCGCAAGGTCCGCTACTTGGTGCCGTACATCCGGTCGCCGGCATCGCCGAGGCCGGGCACGATATAGCCCTTGTCGTTGAGATGGCTGTCGATCGCCGCGGTAAACACCGGAATATCCGGGTGCGCGGCGCGAAACCGCTTGACGCCCTCGGGCGCGGCGAGAAGGCAGAGGAAGCGGATGTTGCGGGCGCCGCGCTCCTTCAGCTTGTCCATCGCCGCGATGGCGGAATTGGCGGTCGCCAGCATCGGATCGACGACGATCACCAGCCGGTCGGCCAGATCCTCCGGCGCCTTGAAGTAATATTCGACCGGCTGCAGCGTCTCATGGTCGCGATAAAGGCCGATATGGGCGACGCGGGCGGCCGGCACCAGGTCGAGCATGCCTTCCAGAAGGCCGTTGCCGGCTCTGAGGATGGAGGCGAAGACCAGCTTCTTGCCTTCCAGCACCGGCGCGTCCATCGCCTCCATCGGCGTTTCGATGCGGATGGTGGTCAGGTCGAGATTGCGCGTCACCTCGTAGCAGAGTAGCGTCGAGATCTCGCGGAGCAGCCGGCGAAAGCTCGCCGTCGAGGTCTCCTTCTTGCGCATGATGGTGAGTTTGTGTTGGACCAGCGGGTGGTCGATGACGGTGACGCCGTCCATGGGGCCTCGCTTTCTGCCTGCGGATTGGCCGAAGCTCTAATGCCTTGACGGCGGCGCGCCAAGCGAAATGGCGTCGAGCATCAGCCTGTCGAGAAGCCGCTGGCGGGTCTGTGCATCGACGAAGGCGGCCTCGACGGCGTTGCGGGTCAAGGCGAGCAGCCCGGCCTGGCCGATCCCGGCATCTTCGGCAAAGCGGTATTCGGCGGCAAGATCGGTTGCGAAGAAGGGCGGATCGTCGGAGTTCAGCGTCACCTTGACGCCGGCCTCGACCAGGCGGCGGACTGGGTGCGCGGCGGCGTCGGGAAAGATGCCGAGCGCCAGATTCGAGCCGGGGCAGACTTCCAGCACGATGCCCTCCGCCGCGATCCGCCTGACGAGATCGGCGTCCTCAATGGCACGGACGCCGTGGCCAATCCGTTGCGGTTTCAGCGCCGCAATGGTCTCGCGCACGCTGTCCGCGCCGCACAATTCGCCGGCATGGGCGGTCAGGCCGAGACCGGCGTCGCGGGCGATGTCGAAGGCCTTGGCGAAGTCGCGTGGCGCGAAGCTGCGTTCGTCGCCGGCGAGGCCGAAGCCGGTCAGAAGCGGCTCCGACACGGCGCCGGCGACGGCAAAGCGCGCGGCGGCCTCGACCCGCTCGGCGCCCAGATGCCGGACGCCGACGACGATCATCCGGGCTTCGATGCCGGTGGCATGGCGGGCGCGGCGGACCCCTTGGGCGAGACCGGCGAGATAAGTTTGAGGCGCGGTTCCTCCCGCCTCGGCATGATCGGGCGAGATGAAGAACTCGGCATGGATCGCCCCGGCGTTGGCGAGCCGCGTCAGATGATCCTCGGCAAGCCGGGCGAAGTCGTCCTCGCTCCGAAACACCGTCGCGGCGCGGTCGTAAGCGGCGAGGAAGCTGGTGAAGTCGTGCCAGACATAGGCGCCGTCGCGGATGATGCCGCCGAGATCGATGCCGTGTCGCCGCGCCAATTCGAGGACCAGTGCCGGATCGGCGGTGCCCTCGATATGGCAGTGCAGCTCGGCCATCGGCACTGTGCCGCCGCGACCGGCGCGGGCGACCGCCGGGGCGTTGTCGTTGCTCAAAGGAAGCTGGTTCCGTGGCGGCCGGCCGGCAGGCCAAGATGGGCGGCAACGCTTTGGCCGATATCGGCGAAGGTCTCGCGATGGCCGAGGCTGCCCGGCGCGACATCGGGGCCGAACACCAGCACCGGCACGTTCTCGCGGGTGTGGTCGGAGCCGCGCCAGGTCGGATCGCAGCCATGGTCGGCGGTGGCGATCGAAATGTCGCCGGGCCGGAGCCTGGCCTCCAGTTCCGGCAGGCGGGCGTCGAAGGCCTCCAGCGCGGCGGCATAGCCGGCGACGTCGCGGCGGTGGCCGTAGAGCATGTCGAAATCAACGAAATTGGCGAAGATCAAATCGCCGTCCGCCGCGTCGTCGAGGGCGCCGAGCATGGCATCGAACAGCGCATCATTGCCGTCGCCCTTGCGCACTTCGGAAATGCCCTGATGGGCGAAGATGTCGCCGATCTTACCGATCGCGATCACCCGCCGGCCGGTGTCGACGGCGCGGTCAAGCAGCGTCGGCTCCGGCGGCGGCACGGAATAGTCGCGCCGGTTGGCGGTGCGGCGGAAGCTGTCCGAGGTTTCGCCGACGAAGGGCCGGGCGATGACCCGGCCGATATTCAACGGATCGACGTGCCGGCGCGCGATGGCGCAGAGGTCGTAGAGACGGTCGAGGCCGAAATGCGTCTCATGCGCGGCGATCTGCAAAACGCTGTCGGTCGAGGTGTAGAAGATCGGCTTGCCGGTGCGGATGCTGTCCTCGCCAAGTTCCGCGATGATCTCCGTGCCCGATGCATGGCATTGGCCGAGAACGCCGGGGATATCGCTGTCGTCGGCGATCTGCTGGATGAGGGACGCCGGGAAGGCGGGAATCTCCTGCGGGAAATAGCCCCAGTCGAAGAGCACCGGAACCCCGGCGATCTCCCAATGACCTGAAGGTGTGTCCTTGCCGTGTGAAACTTCCCCTGCGGAGCCCCAAAGGCCGATGCATGCCTCGCTCGATGATTGACCGGCGGCGCGGTAGAGGCCGAGCCGGCGGAGGTTGGGAAGGGCGAGGGGGCCGCTTCGCAGGCCGTCCTGATCGGCTTCGCCGCGCTTCGCCGCCGCGAGGATATGGCCGAACGTGTCAGCCCCTGCGTCGCCGAAGCTTGCCGCATCGCGCGCGCCGCCGATGCCGAAGGAATCGAGAACCATGAGAATCGCGCGCGCCAAAGGCCTGTCTCCGCTGCGGTGGATTTCCGTGAATCCTTCCGTGGCGAAGATAGTTCGTCGGGCTCGATTGGATAGGGGCGCCGAGGCGCCCCGAAAATTCCATCAGGAGACGGGCCTTGCGTCTTTGTCGATCCGCTGCCTAGTGATCCGCTTTCGACATTTGCATCCCGCTTGGAGCACCCTGGCAAGCAAATGTCGAAATCAAAGGACCACTAGCAAATTTATGACTCTCGTGGATTTTTCAAATTTGACATTCGATTACGAGCCCGCCGCACATGGGTATCAAATGTTAAATTCAATCCACTAGCGCGCGGCGGCTTCGTTCGCCATCGCCTGACGAATGACGTATTGCTCGTTTGCCTGCTGGAAGCTTCCCGGATCGTCACCGATGGTCACGGTCGGCTCGCATTTCGGCGCGCAGGCGTAGGTGATCCGGCTCGCCTGACGATAGACGCGGACCGTGTTGTTCTCGAAGGTCTGCACCGCGACCTGTTCATCGAGGATCATCTCGCCGGCCTGGTCGAGAATGACGAGATTGGTAATGCCGTAACTGCGCCCGGTCAGGACAAGGCGTTCCGAGCTCAGCACCTCGACATCGACGATCGCCGGGTTGCCGACGATGACCGTGGCGGCGGGACGGTCGATCTCGATGATCCTGGCATGGTCGACAGCGACGCCGAGGATCGCACCGTGATCCTTGGCCTGCGCTCCGACGGAGAGAAGGCCTAGAATCATGGCAGGCAACACGAGGCTGAGAAGGCGATTCATGAGACGTGTCCCGGTTACTCGGATTACCATCAGCGTGATCTATACGACAATGCGGTAAACGGAGGATTAATTAGCCATCGTAAGCATTTTTTAAGTATTAGTTAGGGAAGTGAATGTAATAAAAAATCAACCAAAAACCTTAAGCCGATTGCAACATCGTGGCGGTAACGTCCCCCTATCCGATCGACGAAAACAGTCGGCGGGTTTGCTGCCAATCGGATTTAAGGAGTTCCCATGTCCAAGCATTTCATGCGCTTCATCAACGATGAGTCCGGCGCTACCGCGATCGAGTACGGCCTCATCGCCGCGCTGATCGGTACCGCCATCATCGCCGCCGTCACCACGGTCGGCACCAATCTCTCGACCACCTTCACGGATATCGGTGCGGCTGTGAAGACCCAGAAAGCTGCTCCCGCCGGCTGATGCAGGGTAGAATGCACCTGCAAATTTACATCACAACAAGACAGGGGAGCGTATTCCCTGTCTTGTTCTACGAGATTCATCCGGTGGATAGTCCACCGATTCAGTGACGGCCAGGGTCCACATGTGCGCCCGGTCCGTCGGAGACAAATGGAGCGCTTGATCTGTGATTCTGAATCTTGCGATCCTGATCATTTTTCCATTCGCCATGGTCTATGCCGCGAGCTCCGATCTCATCTCGATGACGATCGCGAACCGCGTTTCGATCGTGCTCGTGCTGAGCTTTCCGGTTGTTGCGCTGGCGACAGGGCTGCCGCTTAGCGAGATCGGCCTGCATTTCGGCGTCGGCCTCCTGTGCCTTCTGGTCACCTTCGGCTTCTTTGCCGCCGGCTGGATGGGAGGCGGCGACGCCAAGCTCATGGCCGCGACGGTGATCTGGTTCGGCCCGTCGACCGACCTTATCGAGTATCTTCTTCTGGGTTCGATTTTCGGCGGCTTTCTGACAATCGGCCTCCTAATCTCGCGCATGATGCTCGCGCCGGCGACCGGTGTCTTCTTCATTGACCGGCTTTTGGATCGGGATACAGGTATCCCCTACGGCATCGCCCTCGGCGCCGCCGGCCTGACGGTCTATTCCGACAGCGTCTGGATGAATGCCGCGCTCCGTAGCCTGGCGCACGCCCCGTTCTGACGGGCTTGAGCCGCACCCCGGCGCCGCGCTGTCAGAGTTCGTTAACCATACATTGAGGGTTTGTCGGCGATAACCGATGCGAACAGCCGCAAATGCGCGGCCCAGTTGGCGGGAGTTGTCCGATGAATCTTGCACGTATCGCGGTCGTGGCGGTCGCCCTTGTCGCGGCTGCGGGTGCCGGCTTCGTCGCTCTCAATCTCGCACAGCCGGCGCCAGCCGAGCCGGTGATCATTACGGCCGCTCCGGCCGAACCTCCGATCAAGCTTGCGGACGTGCTCGTCACCACGACGGAGGTCGCGATGGGTGGGTCGATCAATGCCGTCCTCGGCTGGCAGAAGTGGCCGGAGGAAGGCATCGGGCCGACGCTGATCGTGCGAACCGATCGCCCGGACGCGATCGAGGAGCTCGAGGGCTCGATCGCCCGACAGTCCTTTTTCGCCGGCGAACCGGTGCGCGAATCCAAGCTGATCCGCGCCGATCGCGGCTTCATGTCGGCGATTCTGCCGGCGGGCAAGCGCGCCGTCGCCATCCAGATCGCGGCGGATACCTCCGCCGGCGGCTTCGTGCTCCCGAACGACCATGTCGACATCATCATGACCCGCCGGACAGCCAGTTCGGATGGCCGCGCCGAGAAAGTCACGACCGAAACGGTGCTGCGCAACCTCCGCGTTCTCGCGATCGATCAGACGATCGAGGAGAAGGACGGGGAGAAAGTCGTCGTCGGATCGACGGCGACGCTCGAGGTCGATCCGGATCAGGCCGAAGCGCTGACCGCCGCCCAGCAGATCGCCGACCGGCTGGTGCTGTCGCTGCGCTCCCTCGCCGATTCGGTGCCCGGCTCACCCGGCTACGCCGCCTTCCTGCTGGCCCAGGAGAACTCCCAGCGCGGCAAGATCAAGGTCGTGCGCTACGGCCAGTCCACCGACATCACAACGTCCAAATGACAGGCAGGTCGATGAGCTCTTCCAACCGATCCGACATCTTGCTTGCCCTGCTCCGCCGGGCCGTCGTGGGACTTGCCGGCGTCTCGACCGCATTGACGCCCGTCTTCGCGCCGCTCCCGGCGTCGGCCGAACCCACCGTCGTCAACGTCCGGCAGGCGAGCCAGACAATCAATCTCGGTCTCAACAAGACCAAGGTCATCGTGCTGGCGGCGGACGCCCACGACATTCTCGTCGCCAATCCGGCGGTGGCCGACGCGGTGACCCGGGACGCGCGCCGCATCTACATCTTCGGCAAGCAGATCGGTGAAACGAATATCGTCGTCTTCGATCGCCAGAACCGCCAGATCGCCTCGATCGACCTGAAGATCGAGCGAGATATCAGCGGCCTGGAGGCGTCGATCCGCAAATATGTGCCGTCCTCCGACGTCACGATCGAAATGCTGAACGACAATGTCGTCCTGACCGGTATGGTGCAGACGCCCCAGGACGCGGCCAAAGTGGAGCGGCTGGCCCGCATCTTCGTCACCGGCGGCGAAGGTACGACCGGTCAGTATATCCAGTCGGCAACCGCGACCGGCGGCGCCGGTGGCGGCAACAGCGACGTCGCCTTCGCCCAGGAGGACCGGCGCCAGAGCCAGATCGTCAATCTATTGCAGATCCAGGGTCAGGATCAGGTGACGCTGAAGGTGACGGTCGCCGAGGTGCAGCGCTCGGTCGTCAAGCAGCTCGGATTCAACGGCAGCGCGTCGGACGGCATTTCCTATGCCAACATCGACAATCCTTTCGGCCTGGGTAAGGCGATCAGCAACAACTTGGCGAAAACCGCCGGCAGCATCGGCGGGTTCGACATCACCAGTCAGATCAACGCCATGGAACAGGCCGGCGTGATGCGCACGTTGGCCGAACCCAGCCTGACCGCGATCTCCGGCGAAAAGGCCAGTTTCAAGGTCGGCGGGGAGTTTGTCGTTCCTCAGGGAAAATCGGAGACGCCCGAGACGCGGACGCCCATCCTCAACGCGGCTGGCAATATCGTCGGGTACGATACCACCCCCGCCTCGGTCGACTACGAGACCTCGAAGATCGATTACGGCATCGGCCTCGACTTCACCCCGGTCGTGCTCTCCGCCGGTCGCATCAGCCTGAAAATCCGCACCAGCGTGTCGGAGCCAACCTTCGAGAGCCCGTTCAGCTTTCCAGGCGGGGTCGCGCCGGGGGTGACGCCGCCCGGTATCCGCAAACGCCTCGCCGACACCACGGTGGAGCTTCCCTCGGGCGGCTCGCTGGTCATCGCCGGCCTCGTCCGCGACGAGGTGCGCCAGGTCATTTCGGGAACGCCGGGCCTTTCCAAGATCCCCATCCTCGGCAGCTTGTTCCGCAGCCGCGACTTCCAGCGCTACGAGACCGAACTCGTCATCATCGTGACGCCTTATCTGGTGCGGCCGGTGGCGCGACAGGCGCTGGCGCGACCCGACGATGGCCTCGGCTTTTCCAGCGACGGGGCCGGCAACTTCCTTGGTCGGATCAATCGCGTCTACGGCCATATGGAAACCAAGCTGCCCCCCGGCCGGTATCACGGCGTCGTCGGCTTTATCTACAAATGACCGGTTCGAGGAGATCGCAGATGAAAGACCTTTTCGAATGCCGGGGCGGTGACCGACGGTCGGTCCGTCTGCGTGCGAGCACGATCCTGGCGCTCGGTGCGCTGCTGATCGCCGGCGGATGCGCCAATGTGCAGCATGTGGAGGTCGGTTCCATCCCGGACGACTATCGCACGCGCCATCCGATCGTGGTCTCGGAGGCCCAAACGGCGGTCGATATTCCGGTCGTCGCCTCCGACGCGAGCCTATCCTATGCCGATCGCGGCCGCGTCGAGGATTTCGCCGACCGGTTCCGCGCTTCCGGCGCCGACACGATCCAGGTGCTGCTGCCGATGGGATCGGCCAATCAATACGCCGCAGACCGTTTGTCGGACGGCATCGTCAAGGCCTTGCGCGGACGCAAGATCGCCCGCGACCGGATCTTCGTTCAGCCCTATTCAGCGGCGGGGGCGAGCGGACCGACGCCGATCCGCCTCGCCTATTCGTCGCTGGTCGCCAGGACCGGTCCCTGTGGCCGCTGGCCCGAGGATCTCGGGAACACCTCCGAGAACAAGAACTATTTCAATTTCGGTTGCGCCAGCCAGCAGAATCTCGCCGCCCAGATCGCCGATCCGCGCGATCTTCTGTCGCCGCGCGGTATGGATTCGAGCGATGCCGAACGGCGGACCACGATTCTCGAGAAATATCGCAAGGGCGAGCGGACGATGGCGCAGCCGAACGACACGGAGGCTGACTACCAATGGTAACCGCGGAGACGATCAGGGACGACGTGTCGTTCGACGCACCGGACGACGTGGAGGACGCGAGCGTCGGGCTGGACAAGGTCCGGCCGATGCCGCGGATTTCGATCCAGGCCTTCTGCGAAACCGACGGGGTCTCCAAGCCGATCGAAAAGGCCGGCGAGGATCGCCGCATGGCGAAGACCCATCTTCGCGTCAACATGGGCGGCATTCGCGCGGCGGTCGAGCATTTTTCCGGGGCGCCGACGCCCAATCTGGTCTTGCTTGAATCGAAGCTGCCGCCGGGTGAACTTCTCGTCGAACTCGAGGCCTTGTCGGAGGTCTGCGACCCCGGCTCCAAGGTGGTCATCATCGGCCACTACAACGATGTCTCGCTCTATCGCGATCTCGTGCGCCGGGGCATCTCGGAATATCTCGTCGCACCGATCTCGATCGCCGACGTCATGACCGTGATCGGGGCGCTGTTCACCGCCCCCGACGCCGAGCCGCTCGGCCGTTCGATCGCCTTTGTCGGCGCCAAGGGCGGTGTCGGGTCCTCGACGATCGCCCATAACGTCGCCTGGTCCATTTCCAAGCTGTTTTCGAACGACGTTGTGCTCGCCGATCTGGATCTGCCGTTCGGCACGGCGAACATCAATTTCGACCAGGACCCGGCCCAGGGTATCGCGGAAGCGGTGTTTTCCGCCGAACGAATGGACGATGTGCTGCTCGACAGGCTGCTGTCGAAATGCGCCGAACACCTGTCTTTGCTGGCGGCGCCGTCCGTTCTCGACCGGACCTACGACTTTTCCGCCGATGCCTTCACCGCGCTGATCGAAACGGCCCAGCGAGGCGCGCCCATCGTCGCGCTCGACGTGCCGCATGTCTGGAACGACTGGACCCGGAGCGTCCTGGCGGATGCCGACCAAATCGTCATCGTCGCGACGCCGGATCTGGCCAATCTGCGCAATGCCAAAAACCTCGTCGACATGCTGAAGAAGCTGCGGCCGAACGATCCCGCGCCGCATCTCATCCTGAACCAGCTGGCGATCCCCAAGCGGCCCGAAATCTCGCCGGAGGAATTCTCCGAGCCGCTCGGGCTCGAGCCGATCGCCCAGATCGCGTTCGATCCACTGGCATTCGGCAATGCCGCCAATAACGGTCAGATGATCGCCGAGATCGACGCCAAGCACGCCGCCGTCGAGGCTTTCCATCAGATCGCCCATGTCCTGACAGGACGCGGCGAGCCGAAGAAACCAAGAAAATCGGGTCTGTTGGACCGTCTCCGTCGCAAATAGGCGCAGCCAAACCACCTTCGGGAGCAGCATCATCATGTTTGGAAAGCGCGGGAACGACAAGCCGCTCGGCGGCGCGGCCGCCGTGTCGGCGCCTCCGAAGCCAGCGCCTCCGAAGCCGGCCGCGCCGCCGGTAGAGAGCGCTCTGCCGGCCGAACCATCCGCGCGTGCGAAAGGGCCGCCGGCCGGGATGCAAGCCGAGGCGCCGCGACATGCCGAGAGCGCGCCGATGGCGCGATCCGACAATTATTACGAGCGCAAGACCCAGGTCTTCGCGGCGCTGATCGATACGATCGACCTTTCGCAGCTCGCCAAGCTGGATGTCGAGAGCGCCCGCGAAGAGATCCGGGACATCGTCAACGACATCGTCTCGATCAAGAATTTCGCGATGTCGATCGCCGAGCAGGAGGATCTTCTCAGCGATATCTGCAACGATGTGCTCGGCTACGGACCGCTGGAGCCGCTGCTCGCCCGAGATGACATCTCCGACATCATGGTCAACGGCGCTCGCCAGACCTTCATCGAAGTCGCGGGCAAGGTCCAGCAGACCAATGTGCGGTTTCGCGACACGCAGCAGCTGCTCAACATCTGCCAACGGATCGTCAGCCAGGTCGGCCGACGCGTCGACGAAACCTCGCCGATCTGCGACGCGCGCCTGCCGGACGGCTCCCGCGTCAACGTCATCGCGCCGCCGCTGGCGATCGATGGCGCGGCCCTGACGATCCGCAAGTTCAAGAAGGACAAGCTGACGCTCGACCAGCTCGTCAATTTCGGCGCCATTTCGCCGGAGGGCGCGCAGATCCTGCAGATCATCGGCCGGGTGCGCTGCAACGTCGTCATCTCCGGCGGTACCGGCTCGGGCAAGACGACGCTGCTCAACTGCCTGACCCGCTATATCGACGAAGACGAGCGCATCATCACCTGCGAGGATTCGGCCGAGCTGCAATTGCAGCAGCCGCATGTCGTCCGGCTGGAAACCCGCCCGCCCAATATCGAGGGCGAGGGCGAGATCACCATGCGCGATCTGGTCAAGAACTGCCTGCGCATGCGTCCCGAGCGGATCATCGTCGGCGAGGTGCGCGGACCCGAGGTGTTCGATCTCCTGCAGGCGATGAACACCGGCCATGACGGCTCGATGGGCACAATCCACTCCAACTCGCCGCGCGAATGTCTCAACCGTATGGAATCGATGATCGCCATGGGTGGCTTTTCACTGCCCTCGCGGACGGTCAAGGAGATCATCGTCGGCTCCGTCGATGTCATCGTCCAGGCCGCGCGGCTGCGCGACGGCTCGCGCCGGATCACCCACATCACCGAAGTGCTCGGCATGGAGGGCGACGTGATCACCACCCAGGATCTGTTCGTCTACGACATGGTTGGCGAGGATGCCCAGGGCCGAATCCTCGGCCGTCATCGTTCGACCGGGGTTGGACGGCCGGCATTTTGGGATCGCGCCCGCTACTACAACGAGGAGCAACGCCTCGCGGCGGCGCTCGACGCGAGTAACGCCGCCGAGCCGGTGAGGGAGCAGTGATGCTGACGTCGGCGGCGGGTCTGCTCTTCATTCTTTTGTCGATGGTCGCGGCCGGCGGTCTCGCCTATGCCTTCCTGCAGCCTCGCATCGCGGCCGAGAAGAAGGTCGAGATCCGGCGTTCTCAATATACGCGCGACGAAGGCGACCGCGCCTCGCTGAAAGTGGCGCGCGACCGGCTTCAGGAGCAATCCAAGCGACGCAAGACGATCCAGTCCTCGCTGAAGGATCTGGAAGACCGTCAGAAGGAGCGCGACAAGCATACCGGCAAGCTCACCTTGAAGCGCCGGCTGGAGCAGGCGGGACTTCCGTTGACGGTCGGGCATTTCGCGGCGATCAGCGTCGCCCTGGCGATCCTGGGCGTCTTGGTCGCGCTACTCTTCGGCCTGTCGTGGATTTTGACGCTGGGGGTCGCGATCTTCGCGGGGCTCGGACTTCCCCGCTTCATGCTCGCCCGCGCGCGAAAGCGGCGCCTGCAGAAATTCGTCGACCAATTTCCGAACGCCGTCGATCTCATCGTGCGCGGTGTCAAATCCGGCTTGCCGTTGAACGACACGCTGAAGATGGTTGCCAGCGAAATGCAGGAACCGGTGCGCAGCGAGTTCCAGAAGATCATGGAGACGCAGCAAATGGGCGTTTCGATCTCCGAATCCGTCGAGCGGCTCTATCGAAGCGTGCCGATCCCGGAGACCAATTTCTTCTCGATCGTCATCACCATCCAGGCGCAGGCCGGCGGCAATCTGTCCGAGGCGCTGGGCAATTTGTCCAAGGTGCTGCGCGACCGCAAGAAGATGAAGGGCAAGATTCAGGCGATGTCGATGGAGGCGAAGGCCTCAGGCGGTATCATCGGCTCCCTGCCCATCATCGTCGGCGGCCTCGTGTACCTGACGACCCCCGACTACATCTCGATCCTCTTCACCACCGATACCGGAAAGATCATTCTCCTCGCCTCGGCGATCTGGATGGCGCTCGGCATCTTCACCATGAAGAAAATGATCAATTTCGACTTCTGACCGGCGACGGATCGCCGACGCCTGGCCATGGGCCACAAGAGACCGGTAGAAAGGCAGCATCCGACGATGGAATCGGTGTTTCAATATTTCGGCGTCTCGGGGTCGCTCGTCGTCAGCGTGGTGATCGCGGTCGCGGTGTTCACCACCCTCGTCACGATCACCCTGCCGCTGCTCGCCGGCGACCAGCTGAAAAGCCGTATGAAGGCGGTGGCGCTGGAGCGCGAGCAGGTGAGGGCGCGAGAGCGCGCGCGGCTGGCCATCGAAAAGGAACAGGGCCGCAGCGGCGGCTTGCGCCACCAGGACAGCACCGGCATCGTCGCGCTGGTCGTCAGCAGCCTGAACCTGCGCAAGGCGCTGGTCGACGACAAGACGGTCGCCAATCTGCGGGTCGCCGGCTATCGGGGCCAGCGACCGCTGACCCTCTTCCTCTTCGCCCGCGCGATCATGCCCCTGCTCATGCTGGCCCTTGCCGTGTTCTACGTTTTCGGTCTCGGGCTTTTTGCGACGCAGCCGACGATGTTTCGCGTCCTGGGCTGTATCGGCGTCGCCTATCTGGGTTTCTACGCGCCGATCCTGTTCGTCAGCAACCAGGCGACCAAGCGCCGTCTTTCGATTACCCGCGCCTGGCCGGACGCGCTCGATCTTCTGTTGATCTGCGTGGAATCGGGCAATTCCATCGAGGCCGCTTTCCGCCGGGTCGCCGAGGAAATCGGCATCCAGTCGATCGCGCTGGCAGAAGAGCTCGTTCTGGTTTGCGCCGAGTTGTCCTATCTGCCGGATCGCAAGGTCGCCTACGACAACCTCGCCGCCCGGACCGGCCTCGAGGGCGTGCGCTCCGTCTGCACCGCGCTCGTCCAGGCCGAGCGCTACGGCACGCCGCTGGGCACCGCGCTGCGTACGCTGTCGCAGGAAAATCGTGACATGCGCATGAACCTGGCGGAGAAGAAGGCCGCCGCGCTGCCGCCCAAGCTGACGGTGCCGATGATCATCTTCTTCCTGCCCGTGCTGTTCGCCGTCATTATCGGCCCGGCGATCATCCAGGTGATGGAGACGCAATAGGCCAGGCGCGGCAAGGCGCCGCCATCGTCGCGTCGCGCTTTCCGGCAACTGGCGGTCCATGACGCGAAAAAGGGCGAAGCCCGCGCTCCGCCCTTTCGTTGCATTTTCCTGTACGTGGCGGAGCAGCGTCAGCTCTTGCCGCCATCCTTGTCCTTCAGCATCGACCAGGTGTTCTGCTGGGCCAGCATCTTTTTGAGATAGGTGACGTTCGCCTCCGCCTCCTTGGGCGAAAGCTCCGCCGCGGCGATCGTCTCGGCTTCCGCGAAGCGGCCCTGCAGGCCGACGACCAACGCGAGGTTCTGGCGCACGCGGCTGTCGCTGCCGGGCCGTGCGGCTGCCGCGCGAAGGTATTTTTCGGCCGCCGGCAGATCGTTCGCCAAGAGGTAGGACATTCCCAGATTGGACAGAATCGTCGGCTCGTCCGGCGCCATGTCCAGCGCCTTGCGATACAGCACCCTGGCCTCGTCCGATTGGCCCAACTGGTCGAGGATGGCGCCCTCGGCCGAATAAAGCCGCCAGTCCGGATAGTCCGGCGTCTGGGCACGGCGCACGGTCTCCAGCGCCTTTGGCAGATCGCCCGCCGCCGCCAGCGCCTTGCCATAGGCGGCCAGCACGTTGCGATCCTTGGGGTGGGCGATAGCCATTTGCTGCATCACCGCCAGGGACTGGTCGTTGCGTCCGGCCATCTGCAGGGTCGCGGCATAGGAGAGGCCCGTCGCCTTGTCCTTGGAATTCTTTTCATAGGCCTGGCCGTAGGAGGCCACCGCGTTCTGCAGTTCGCCCGACGACATCTGCGCCACCGTGCGGCCGGACGCCGGCTTGCTGACGGAGCCCGTGATCTCGTTGGAAACCGAGGCGCACCCCTGGGTCATGGCGAGAACCAGGGCGGCACCGACGAGAAGCCCCTGTCTCGATCGACGAATCGGTCTAGTTTCGCGCCCGACCATAAACTGCTCCCGTTTCGCCCGCGGATGACTGTTTGGCCGGCATTGATGCTTCGGCCCGTGGCGGAGAGAATAATTTGTTAACCCTAACGGCCGGTTAATCCATCGCCGCCGAAACAAGGAACCCGGCCCCATGACCGTTACCCTCGTCAGCGCCAAGACCGCCGCCGCCTTGCCCGTCTGGACCGCGGAGAAGGCCGGCCTTAAGGCCCTGCCGGCCGCGACCGCGCATTGGGCGAAAGCCGCGCGGTTCTCGGCCGAGGCGGGAGCCGTGCTGATCGTGCCGGACACGAAAGGCAACGTCGCCGGCGCGGTTCTTGGTCTCGGCAAGGGCGGCGCCGGAGAGGGCGCGATGCAACGCCGCGCGCTGCTGGGCGGGGCGCTCGCCGGCAAGCTGCCGGCAGGGGAGTGGTATTTCGCCGACGAGACCGCCGTCGGCGGACCGCTCGCCTCGCTGGCGCTCATTCTCGGCGGATATCGCTTCGACCGCTACCGGTCGTCGAAAGCGGATGACGGCGGCGACATCCGCTTTCTTGCAGCCGATGGCTCCGACAGGGCGGACATCGAGGGCATCGCGGCGGGCGTCTTTCTCGCGCGCGATCTCATCAACACGCCGACCAGTGACATGGGACCGGCCGAACTGGAGGGCGCCGTGCGCTCGGTCGGCGACGGGTTCGGCGCGCGCGTCGACACGATCGAGGGCGACGCGCTTCTCGAGCGGAACTTTCCGATGATCCACGCCGTCGGCCGGGCGAGCGCGTCGGCACCGCGGCTGCTCGATCTCTGCTGGGGCCGGCCGGAGGATCCGAAGCTGACGCTGGTCGGCAAGGGGGTCTGCTTCGACACCGGCGGCCTCGATATCAAGCCCGCGTCCGGCATGTTGCTGATGAAGAAGGACATGGGCGGCGCCGCCAACGTGCTCGGCCTCGCCCGCATGGTGATGGCGGCCAAGCTGCCGGTGCGCCTGCGCGTGCTGATCCCGGCCGTCGAGAACGCGATTTCGGGCGATGCCTTCCGGCCGGGCGACGTCCTGACCAGCCGCAAGGGCAAGACGGTCGAGATCGGCAACACCGACGCCGAGGGGCGCTTGGTGCTCGCCGACGCGCTGGCGCTGGCCGACGAGGAAGCGCCGGATCTCCTGATCGACATGGCGACGCTGACCGGCGCGGCGCGGGTGGCGCTCGGACCGGACATCGCGCCGTTCTATACGGACGATACCGCGCTGGCCGGCGAGATCGCGCAAGCGGGCCTCGACGTCGCCGATCCGGTCTGGCGGATGCCGCTCTGGCAGCCCTATGCGGCGAACCTTGCCTCCAAGATCGCCGACACCAACAATGTCACCAGCGACGCCTTCGCCGGATCGGTGACCGCGGCGCTGTTCCTGCAAGGCTTCGTCGAAAAGGCAAAGAGCTGGTCGCATTTCGATGTCTATGGTTGGCGGCCGAAGCCGAGCCCGATCGGGCCGATCGGCGGCGAGGCGCAGGCGATCCGGGCGCTGTTCGCGGTTCTCAAGACGCGCTTTCCGGCGCGATGAGGAGATTGACGCCATGACATCGCCTCTCGATTCCCGTCTCAACGCGTTCCGCGACGATCTCGCCGATGACCGGCTGCAAGGCCGGGTCGAGGCCGCGCATTTTGTTCGGGGCGAAGAATGTCACATCGTCAGCCCGGTGGCGCCGGTGCGCCGCCGGCCGTCGCCCGACGCGCCGCTCGACACCGAGGCGCTGTTCGGCGAACCGGTGACGGTCTTCGAGATTGACGCCGAGGGTTGGTCGTGGGTGCAACTCGGCACGGACGGCTATGTCGGTTATGTTCCGAGCGTGGCGATCGGCCGGCTCGGCGCCGCGCCGACGCACCGTGTGTCGGTCCCCCGCACGCTGCTGTTTCCCGGTCCCGACATCAAGCTGCCGCCGCTGCACGATCTGCCGATGGGCGCGCTGGTCGCCGTGACCGGCGCGGCCGAGGATCACAACGCGCGCTACGCGATGACCCAGCCCCACGGCGCCGTGGTGGAACAACATCTGAAGCCGCTCGGAACCGTGGAGCCGGACCTCGTGGCGGTTGCCGAGCGCTTTGTCGGCGTGCCTTATCTGTGGGGCGGCAAGAGCGCGTCGGGCATCGACTGCTCCGGCCTCGTCCAGATCGCCTGCGCGATGGCCGGCATAGCCGCGCCGCGCGACACCGACATGCAGGAGCGCGGCCTCGGCACGCGGATCGCCGGCATCGAATCGCTGCAACGCGGCGACCTCGTTTTCTGGAAGGGGCATGTCGGGATCATACTGGACGGCACACGGCTTTTGCATGCCAACGCCCATCACATGCTGACCGCGATCGAACCGCTGGCGAAGGCGATCGCCCGGCTGGAGGCAAAGGGTGCGGCGGTGACCAGCATCAAGCGGATGGACACGAGCCCCGCTGCGTAATTGCGATATGCTTTCAACCAGTTATCGCCCCCCGACGGGCGATCCGGATCATGATACAAATTCCCCACGGTAATCCGGGAAGCGATTCCCAAGGAGTTCAAAACAATTTCCTGAAATGGTCCTGCGTCAAACTAACGCGGGGAAATTGCCGGAACGCTGGGGCTTTACCTCTCCAGGTAAGGAATTGTTAGGCACCTATGCGTAATCCCGCATAATCTGTTCTTGCGAGACCGGGCGTCGATTAGTGGCGTTTCAGAAAGTAAATCCGAGAAATACGGTATTCTAAGGGAGGCTGAAAATAATGAAACTTTCTGATATGAAGTTTTCCTCGCGAATAGGAATAATCGACGCTATCTGTATTTCTGGCATACTGGCCCTCGTCGCCATCTTCGCCGTCAACCAGAGAATTCGCGCGGGCTACGCTGGCGCGATCGAGATCGCGCAGAATACGGCGCATAAATTTGGAACTCATAGCCGGATCCCTATCCCTCGTCAGGAAATTTTCCCATGCGCTTGAAAATCGGAAGCACGCTATACGTCTTCGCGGCCGTGGTCGGCGGTGCGTTCATCATTTCATCTCTGATCAGCTTCGGCGTTCTCGAGCGTTTGAAGGTAAATGGTCCTCTCTACGGACATATTGTGCAAAGCAAGGATCTCCTTGCCGATATCCTGCCGCCGCCGGAATATATCATCGAGCCCTATCTGGAGGTCGTCTCGGCGAACGCCGGTTATACCCAACCTGCCGGCGTCGAACAGCGCTTGTCCGACCTGAAGAAGGTCTACGACGAGCGGCATGAGTATTGGCTGGCCTCCGACCTTCGCGCCGATATCAAGAAGCTGATCACCGTCGATACGCACCGCTACGCGAAGGAATTCTGGAATACCGTCGATAGCGAATTTCTTCCTGCGCTGGCGGCGCGGGACGTGTCGGCTCGGGACAAGGCGTTCCAGGCTGTGTCGGCGGCGTATCATGCGCATCGGGCGATCATCGATGAACTCGTCGCAACCGCGAATGCCAGAGGCATCGAGCTGGAGAGTGAAGCGGCGTCGGAAAGCACGCTTGGCACGACGGGTCAGATCGTTAGCGGGCTTCTCGCGCTTCTGATTCTGGCCGGCGGTATTTTCTTTATCATTCGGCGGGTCGTGCGCCCGTTGGCCGCCATGTCGACGGCTATGAACGAGCTGTCCTCGGGCGATCTTGATGTGGCCGTGACGGGAGCCGATCGCCCTGATGAAATCGGCGATCTGGCGCGGGCGCTTGAAATCTTCAAGTCAGCGGAGGTCGAGAAGCGTCAGCTCCAGGCCGATGCGCTGGAGACGGAACGTCGCTCCAAATTGGAACTCGCGACGACCTCAGAAAATGCCGCGACGAATGCGCGTAACCTTCTCATCCAGAACCTCGGGCCGGCTTTCGAAAGGCTGGCCGACGGCGACCTGACGGTCAGACTGGACGACAGCATCGGCCACGACTTCAGCGAAGTACGTGATCAATTCAACGCTAGCGTCGCCAAGCTGGAAGATGCGATCGGCAATGTGGTGACGTCGATCGGCTCGATCCGGTCTGGCCTCTCGGAGATCAACACGGCGTCGAACGATCTGGCGCAGCGCACCGAACAGCAGGCGGCCAACCTGGAAGAGACGGTTGCGGCGCTGGGCGAGGTGACGACGGCGGTGAATGAAACCGCCGAGGGCGCCGGCAAGGCGCAGACGGCGGCGAGTACCGCTCGCGGCAAGGCCCAGAAGGGCGGCGAGATCGTCGGCCAGGCGGTTGCGGCGATGAGCCAGATCGAAAAATCCTCCGAGCAGATCAACCAGATCATCTCGGTGATCGACGAGATCGCCTTCCAGACCAACCTCCTCGCCTTGAATGCCGGCGTCGAGGCGGCGCGGGCGGGTGAAGCCGGCAAGGGCTTTGCGGTGGTCGCCCAGGAAGTGCGCGGGCTGGCCCAGCGCTCGGCCGAGGCCGCCAAGGAGATCAAGACGCTGATCGCGACCTCGCGCAGCCAGGTGGAAAGCGGCGTCGAGCTGGTGACGGCCTCAGGCAAGTCGCTGGACGAGATCGTCGCCGAGGTCAGTTCGATGGCCGAGCTGATTGCGACGATCGCGGTGAGCGCCAAGGAGCAGGCGACGAGCTTGCGCGAGGTGTCGGGCGCGGCCGATCAGATGGACAAGGTGACGCAGCAGAACGCGGCGATGGTGGAAGAGGCGACGGCTGCGAGCCAGACCTTGTCCAACGAGACCGAGGAACTGGCGAGCGCGATGGCGCAGTTCAAGACCGGCTCGGCCGGCAACGGGCGGGGCCAGGCCTCGCAGCCACGCAACGCCGGCGCCAACCGGGCACGGCCGGCCGCGCCGTCGCGGGGCGTACCGCAGATGAAGACCACCGGCCGCGGCGGCGCCGCCCGTGCCCCCAAGGCCGAATCCGACAGCTGGGAGGAGTTCTGATCCTCTTTCCAACTTGGATGATCGGCGGCGTCCGTCGGTCATCCCCTGGTCGAAGGGCCAATTCCTCAATGAGCGATGCCGAGGATCCGATCACCCGATCGGGTCCTCGGCTGTTTCTGGATCCAGGATCGAGCGGACATGACGCCGCCGCCGCGGCGCGGGTTCAGTAGCCCGCCGCGCGATCGACCACGCCGCGCAGCGTCTCGCCGCGCTCATGCGCCGCGATCTGACGCATGACCTCCGGGGCCAACGCATCGGGATCGGAGATGGCGGCGGCGTGGGGCGTGACGAAGACGCGCGGATGGCTCCAGAGCGGGCTCGACGCGGGCAGCGGCTCGACGTTGAAGACGTCGAGCGAGGCTTCCAACAGGATGTCCTGATCAAGCGCGTCGAGGATCGCCGCTTCGTTCTGCAGGCCACCACGGCCGGCATTGATCAGGACCGGGCCGCCGAGCGGCGTCTGCCGCTTCAGGCGCGACAACAGGCCGGCATCGATGATGCCACGCGTTTCGGTGGTCAGCGGCAGCAGCACCACGAGAATGTCGGTCGCGGCGAGAAAACCGTCGACGCCGGCCTGGCCCGCGAAGGTTGCAGCACCCGCGACCGTCTTTTGCGTGCGGCTCCAGCCGGCGATGCGGAAACCCAGCGGTTTCAGCTTGGCGGCGGCGTCCTGGCCAAGTTCGCCGAAACCCATGAAGCCGACGGTGATTTCGCGGGCCGCCGGCTGCATCCGCTCGTGCCAGATCTTCTGCGCCTGCTGGCTGCGATAGGCGCGGCCGCGGCGGAAATGATCGAGCACGCGCCAGACGATATATTCGCTCATGCGGCTCGACAGATCGTCGGCGACGATCCGCACCACCGGCACGTCCGGCAACCGCTTGTCCGCGAAAATATGGTCAACCCCAGCGCCGAGCGAGAAGATCGCCTTGAGATTGGGCAGGTTTTCCAGGAGCCCCGGCGGTTGCTTCCAGACGACGGCGTAATCGATCGCGGTATCGGCGCTGCTCGTCGGCTCCAGCACGATCGGGTGATCGCCGCCGGCCGCTTCGAGTGCCGCCCGCCAGCGCATCGGATCGAAACCGGTGACGGACAGGAGAATGGTCAAGGCACGTCCTCTCTGTCGAGCGTTCCGGACAGCACCTGCGCCCGCGCGCGCCCCTTGCGGGCAAACCAATGGGCGCAGCCGACCAGGAAGGCATTTTCGATGCGGCCGTCGTCGACGGCGGCGATCAGGTCGTCGACCTTGGCCAGGATCGGACGGATGTCCTCATGCTCGTCGTCCTTGCCAGCCGATTCTGTGAGGTCCGACGCATCGACGATGGCGAGAAAGATCGTCGCGTGCTCGGTGGTCAGCCCGGGCGACGACAGGATCCGGTAACAGCGCTCGATCGCCTGAGCGGTGAGGCCGGTTTCCTCGTGAAGCTCGCGCAGGGCGGCCGCCTCGCCGTCCTCGCCCGGATCGACGAGGCCGGCCGGCAGTTCCAGCGCCGCCGCCAGATCGAGCACCAGCGCGGCGGCGATGCGGAACTGGCGAATGACGACGATGGCGTCCCGCGCGGGATCGTAAGGGATGACGATGACGACCTCGCCGCTGGCGAGATATTCCCGTCGCAGCGGTCCCAGTTCTCCTTCGCCGTCGAAACGCTCGTGATGGAGCGTCGTCGCCTGGAGCGGCCGAAAGCCATCATGCAGGGTCTCGGTCTCGATGACCCGGAAGTCCAGATGCTGGTCGGCGAGTTGATCGCGGTAATGGCCTTTGGTCACTGGGACAGGACCTCGGTTGGAACGGCGGCGATGTCGAAGGCAGCCGCCATCAGCGCCTTGGTGTAATCGGTCTGCGGCCGGTCGAAGATTTCCTCGGCCGGGCCGCGTTCGACGACGACACCGTTGCGCATGACGATGACCTCGTTGGCGAGCGCCCGCACCACCTTCAGATCGTGGCTGATGAAGAGATAGGCGAGGTCATGCTTCTTCTGCAGGTCGCGCAGGAGGTCGACGACTTGCGCCTGGACGCTCATATCGAGCGCCGAGGTCGGCTCGTCGAGCATGACGAAGCGCGGGTTGAGCACCATCGCGCGGGCGATGGCGACGCGCTGGCGCTGGCCGCCGGAAAATTCGTGCGGAAACCGGAAGCGGGTGGCCGGGTCGAGCCCGACCTCGTTGAGGGCGGCGACGACGCGGGCGTCGCGCTCGGCGGGCGTCAGCCGCTTTTCGTGGATCGCCAGGCCCTCGGCGACGATGTCGGCGATGCTCATGCGCGGCGACAGCGAACCGAACGGGTCCTGGAAGACGATCTGCAGCTTCTCGCGCAGCGGCTTCATCGCCTTGAACGAGCGTTCGTCGATGCGCTCCCCCTCGAAGCGGATTTCGCCTTCGGACGAGATCATCCGGCACAGCGCCAGGCCGAGCGTCGTCTTGCCCGAGCCCGACTCGCCGACGACGCCGACGGTCTGGCCGGCGCGCACGGTGATGTCGATACCGTCGACGGCCTTCACATGGTCGGTGGTGCGGCGGAAGAAGCCGGTCTTGATCGGAAACCAGACCTTGAGGTTGTCGGCTTCCATCACCACCGTCGCGTTGGCGTTGGCGGCGGGCGGTCGGCCCTTCGGTTCGGCGGCGAGAAGATGTTTCGTGTAGGCGTGCTGGGGATCGGCGAAAATCCGCTCGGTCGGCCCCTCCTCGACGATCTTGCCCTGATACATCACGCAGACCCGATCGGCGATCTTGCGGACGATGCCGAGGTCATGGGTAATGAACAGCATCGCCATGCGCCGCTCGGCCTGAAGGTTCTTCAACAGCTCCAGAATCTGCGCCTGCACTGTCACGTCCAGCGCCGTCGTCGGCTCGTCGGCGATCAGAAGGTCCGGCTCGTTGGCGAGCGCCATGGCGATCATCACACGCTGGCGCTGGCCGCCCGACAATTGGTGCGGATAGGCGCCAAGCCGCTTTTCCGGATCGCGGATGCCGACCTGTCGCATCAGCTCCAGCGTGCGCTCGCGCGCCGCCTCGTCGCGCAGGCCGCGATGGATCTTCAAAATCTCGCCGATCTGCCGCTCGATCGTATGGAGCGGATTGAGCGAGGACATCGGCTCCTGGAAGATCATCGAGATCCGATTGCCGCGCACCTTCCGCAGATCGCGCTCGTCATCGTCGATGAGGTTCTCGCCGTCGAACATCACCGCGCCGCCGGGGTGGCTGGCGGAGGGGTAGGGCAAGAGCTTGAGGATCGACAGTGCCGAGACCGACTTGCCGGAGCCGGATTCGCCGACCAGTGCCAACGTCTCGCCCTTGCCGATCGAAAACGAGATATCGTCCACGGCGATCTGCGTCTTGCCGCCCTGATGGAAGGCGACGGAGAGATTCTCCACGGAGAGGAGCGGGTCGCGGGAAGTGGCGGCTGCGGCGGTGATCGGGCTCAAGCGGATCGATCCTTCAATGTGGCGTCGTCGTGCCGGTGCGCGTGGTCATGGTCCGCGCAGCAATCGCGTTCGATCTCAACCGTCGCATGGCCGATCGCAAAGCGGCGTTTCAATTCCATCTTGATCGCGCGTGTCACCACCGTGCCGTCCGCCGCTTCGTCGATGCAGGCGTGCAGCGTCGCCATGCGCCGTTCCGGGGTGATCGACCAGGCGTGGACGTGATGGACCTCGCGCAGTCCCGCGACGCTCTCCACCAGATGCGGCTCGACATTCGCCATGTCGAGCCCTTTGGGCGTGCCTTCGAGGAGCACATGCCCGGCATCGCGCACGAGCCGCCAGGCCGAGACGAGGACGAGCGCGGCGACGAGCACCGACAGAATCGGATCGATCGGCATCCAGCCGGTGGCGAGGATGACGACGGCCGCGACGATCGCCGCGACCGAGCCGAGGAGGTCGCCCAGAACATGCAGTACCGCGCCACGGATGTTGAGGTTGTCGCGGTCGGCGCCGTGCAGGATCGCGAAGACGACGATGTTGACGATCAGCCCGCCGATCGCGACGACAAGCATGGTGCCGCCGAGAATGTCGCCGGGCGAGCGCAGGCGATCGATTGCCTCGACGACGATGAAGCCGGCGATGACGAACAGCGCCAGGCCGTTGACGAAGGCAACCAGCACCTCGAAGCGGTGATAACCGAAGGTGCGGCGCTCGTCGCTGGGCCGCCGCGACAGCCGGAAGGCGAACCAGCCGAGCCCAAGCGCGGCGAAGTCGGTGAGCATGTGCGCGGCGTCGGCGAGCAGCGCCAGCGAGCCGGAGACGAGACCGCCGATCACTTCGGCGACCATGAACAGGCCGGTCAGCAGCGCGGCGATGCCGATCCGCGTCTCGTTGGCTCCGGTGGTGTGGCCGGTGAAGCCGTGGGAATGGTCGTGGTCGTGGCTCAAGGTAAGGTGTTCCAATCCGGCAGTGTGCCGATGTCCAGCATTTTCAATGTCGTTGGGGCTCGAATTCGTCGATCGGCCGTCAGGAAATATTGGCATTTGGCTTCGATCGCGGATGCGACGTGTATCGCATCCGGTGTCCGACCACCGAACTCAGCGCGCAATTCGGCGCATCTCCTCAGCACAGTGCGACCTACGGGGACAATGACGATACCATCTCCGGTCGTTAAGAAACCTTCATAGTGTGCGACAAGTTCATGATCCCGGTCTTTGATTGGGAGCACCAACACTTCCGCGAGCGTTAGCTCGCTGCTGACGACCATGCCATTACGCGCATGGACACTTCGCAAGAAAGCCTGAACCTCTTCATCGCGATACTCGATCAATCTGATGACGATGTTGGTATCAAGATAAACCGACGGATGGTCCATCAATCCCATTCGTCCCGAAGTTTGCGGATACGGGTCACGGCTTCTGCGACGCTCGTATTCTTGTGCGCTGCGATCCCCCAGTAGCGGAGATATTTCGGCAATTTTTCGGACGAATCGGAGCGTTCCGCCACCTCTTCTACGATGGTGATCGTCAAAAGCGCGTTCGGTGCCAGTCCTTCCCGCATATCGGCTGGAAGATGACCCGCAGGCACATGTTCAATTGTCTTGCGACGAACCTCATTCATTTTTCGCCAACCCTTATCGTCTCACCCGAAACTCTTGCGCGGATCGAAGGCATCGCGCACCGCCTCGCCGACGAAGACCAGCAGCGAGAGCATCAAGGATATCACGAGGAAGCCGGAAAAGCCGAGCCAGGGCGCCTGCAGGTTGTTCTTGCCCTGGGCCAGCAATTCGCCAAGCGACGGTGAGCCCGGTGGCAGGCCGAAGCCGAGGAAGTCGAGCGAGGTCAGCGTGGTGATCGAGCCGTTGAGGATGAAGGGCAGGAAGGTCAGCGTCGCCACCATCGCATTCGGCAGAAGGTGGCGGGTGATGATCGTCCAGTCGCCGACCCCGAGCGCCCGCGCTGCGTTGACATACTCGAAATTGCGGGCGCGCAGGAATTCCGCTCGCACGACGCCGACGAAGGCGACCCAGGAGAACAGGAGCATGATGCCGAGCAGGATCCAGAAGCCGGGTGGCAGGATCGCGGCGATGATCAGCAGAAGATACAGCACCGGGATCGACGACCAGATCTCGATGAAGCGCTGGAACAGAAGGTCGATCCAGCCGCCGAAATAGCCCTGGACGGCACCGGCGGCGACGCCGATGACGGCCGAGGCGGCGGTCAGGATCAGGCCGAACAGCACGGAGATCCGGAAGCCGTAGATCAGCCGCGCGGCGACGTCCCGTGCCTGGTCGTCGGTGCCGAGCCAGTTCATGTTGCCGAAGCTGCAATTCGGGTCGTCGACGCCGAGAGGATAGCGCTGGCAGCGCTCCTCCTTCGAGAAGGTCCAGGAGGGGGCGGAGGGCGCCGGCGTCGGGATCTCGTTGTTGACGCTCTGGAAGGAGTAGCGGATCGGCGGCCAGATCGCCCAGCCATTGGCCGCGATCTCATCCTGCACGAAGGGGTCGCGATAGTTGGTCACCGGCAGGAAGCCGCCGAACACCTCTTCCGGATAGTCGACCACGACCGGATAGTAGAACTCGCCCTTGTATTCGACCAATAGCGGCTTGTCGTTGGCGACGAACTCGGCGAACAGCGTGACGATGAACAGGAAGGCGAATATCCACAACGACCAGTAGCCGCGCCGGTTGGCCTTGAAGTTCTGCCAGCGCCGCTGGTTCAGCGGCGACAGACGCGGCCGCCGAGTGAATTCCGCCTCCGGCGCCATCTGGGCGACGCCGCTGGTCTGCTCCTTGGCGATCTGGGCCGCCTCGGTGGCGGCATCCGGCTGGTGCCGGTTCTCCTTCAAGCGGTCTTTGAGAGCGTCATCCATCTCAGACCTCCCGCTTTTCGAAGTCGATGCGGGGATCGATCCAGGTGTAGGTGAGGTCGGAAATCAGCGTCGTCACCAGTCCGATCAGGGAAAAGATATAGAGCGTCGCGAAGACCACCGGATAATCGCGCTTGTAGATCGATTCAAAGCCCAGCAGGCCGAGACCGTCGAGCGAGAAGATCGTCTCGATCAGCAGCGAGCCGGCGAAGAAAGCCGAGATGAACGCGCCGGGAAAGCCGGCGACGATGATCAGCATGGCATTGCGGAAGACGTGGCCGTAGAGGACCCGTCGCTCCGACAGCCCCTTGGCGCGGGCCGTCGTGACATATTGCTTGCGGATCTCGTCGAGGAACGAGTTCTTGGTGAGCAGCGTCGTCGTGGCGAAGGCTGACAGCGACATCGCGATCAATGGCAGCGTCAGATGCCAGAAATAGTCGGGGATCGTCCGGGTGGCGCAGTTCGGCAGATCGAAGACCGGCGACCACGGCGCGCACCAGTCGCCGCGCACGCCATCCGACAGCAAGCCGCGCAGCGGAAACCAGTCGTAGAACGAGCCGCCGGCGAACAGCACGATCAAGATGACGGCGAACAGGAAGCCGGGGATCGCATAGGCGACGATGACGACGCCCGATGTCCAGACGTCGAAGGCGGAGCCGTCCTTCAAGGCCTTGCGAATGCCGAGCGGGATCGAGATCAGATAGGACAGGAGCGTGATCCAGATTCCGAGCGAGATCGACACCGGCATCTTTTCCAGGATCAGTTCGAGGACCGAGATCGACCGGAAATAGCTCTCGCCGAAATCGAAGCGGCTATAGTCCCACAGCATCTTGCCGAAGCGTTCCAGCGGCGGCTTGTCGAAACCGAACTGCTTTTCCAGCCGGGCGATGAACTCCGGGTCGAGGCCTTGCGCGCCGCGATAGCCGGAGTTTTCGCCGCCGCCCTGGCCGCTGCCGAAATCGCCTCCGCCGCCGGAGACGCGGTCGGTGGCGCCGCCGGCCTCGCCCTGCAGGCTGGCGATGACCTGTTCGACCGGCCCGCCGGGTGCGAACTGGATGACGGCGAAGGAAATCGCCATGATGCCGATCAGCGTCGGGATCATCAGCAAGATACGGCGAAGAATATAGGCGCCCATGTGCGGGGAATCGTCTCCGAGATGTCAGGCGAGCCGGCCGATTCGCGACCGGACGACGTCATTGGTCTTGATAGCCCGCCTTGCGGGGATCGCAAAACGCGGCCCGGCTGCGGCGCGACGGGCGGAAATTCTCAGGCGCGGCCGATCACTTTGGCCTTTTCCTTGTCGAACCACCAAAGGCTTTCCACAGGCCAACCATAGTCCGGCTTGGTGTCCTGGAATCCGAAGATGTTCCAGAACGCCGCGCGGTGAACATTCGCATTGATGTTCGGCAGCCAATCGAGGCGCCAGCGCAGCACCCGGTCGAGGGCGCGCATCGCCGTCACCAGATCGTCGCGGCTCTTGGCCGAGCCGGCCTTGGCCAGCAGCGTATCCACCGCCTCGCTCGTCATGCCGGGATAATTGTAGGCGCCCGGACGGTCCGCCGCTTCGCTGCCGAAGAACAGCGACAGGCTTTCGCGGGTCGGCGTCGCGCCGAGGCTGAAGGCGGCGAGGATCATGTCGAAGTCGAAGCGGTTCACCCGATCCTGATATTGCGCGGCGTCGACGAGCCGGGTCGAGGCGTCGATGCCAATCATGCGCAACGTTTCCATGAATTTGGCATAGACGCGCTGCTGCTCCTGGCCCTGGGTCATGAACTCCAGGCGGAACGGCTCGCCCGCTTCGTTGACCAGCCGGTTGCCCTGGCGGGACCAGCCGGCCTCGGCGAAAAGTCGGGTCGCCTCGCGCAGCATCCCCCGATCGCGGCCGCTGCCGTCGCTGACCGGCTGCACCCAAACCTTCCCGAAGACGTCGTCCGGCATTTCACCCCGCAGCGGTTCCAGAAGCGCAAGCTCTGCCTCCGATGGCTTGCCTTCGGCGACGAATTCCGAGCCCTGGAAGGGCGAGTTGGAATGAATGCGCTGGCCGAACAGGAGGTTCGCGTTGGTCCATTCGAAGTCGAAACACATGTTGATCGCATGGCGCACCCGGCTGTCGGCGAAGCGCGTCCGCCGCTGATTGAGCGCCCAGCACTGGAATTTCGGCCGCTCCTCGCCAGGGAACTCCCGTTTCACCACCGCTCCGCTCGTCACCGCCGGAAAATCGTACTCCGTCGCCCAGTCCTTGGTGGTGAACTCCTCGCGGAAGGTGATGATGCCCTTCTTGAACGCTTCCAGCGCCGGCTGCCGGTCGCGGAAGAAATCTATCCGCAGCATGTCGAAGTGGTCGAGACCCCTGGCGAACGGTAGATCCTTCGCCCAATAGTCGTCGCGCTTGCGATATTCGATGAAGCGGCCGAATTCGGAACGGGCGATCTCGAACCGGCCGCTGCCGGGGATCGCCTCGTCGCTTACGCGGTCGAATTCCTTGCCGTCGAAGAATGCGCGCGGGACGATCGGGATGCCAAACGCGTTCAGTGCGTCCTGATAGCTCTGATCGCTGGAAAAGCCGATCCGAACTGTCCGCGCGTCCTCGGCGACGATCTCGCTGACCGCCCGCAGCACGACTTGCAGGCTGGGATGGCCCAACTCCTTCAGCGTCTCATAGGTGAAGACGACGTCGTCGGCGGTCACCGGCTCGCCCGTCGAGAATTTCGCCTCCGGCCGCAGCTTGAAGACAAAGGCATTGCGGTCTTTCGCGACCGTAACGCTCTCGGCAAGGGCGCAGTAGTTCGTGTCCGGCTCGTCGAGCGAGGACACCATCAGCGCGTCGTACAGGCTCTCCATGCGCGGCGGCGCGTTGCCCTGAAGGACGAAGGTGTTGAGCGTGTCGAAGGTCGAGGGCGACTGATTGAGGGTCCAGTTCGACACGGCGAGGTTCATCTGGCCGCCCTGCGGCGCCTCGGGACTCGCATAGTCGAAATGGGTGAAGTCCGGGCCGTATTTCAGCTCGCCGAAGGCCGACAGGCCATGCAGCGGCGTTTCCGTCAGAACCTCGGCGAACGCGGTGCGCGGCAGGATGGTGGTGGCGCCGGCGGCCAGCGCCCATTGGCCGAAACGGCGGCGGGTGAGGCGGCTTAGCGCGGTCGCCATCAGTTCGCCGACGCCGTGCCTTTCCCGGCCGCCTTGATCCACCAGGAAAAGGAATCGATCCCGGAATAGGCCGGCTGCTTCTCCGGCATGCCGAACTTGTCCCAATAGGCGAGCCAATCCTCTGACTTGTACCACTGCGGCACGACGTAATACTCCCACAGCATGACCCGATCGAGGGCGCGGGTCGCGGCGACTAGGTCCTCGCGGCTCGGCGCGTAGACAATGTCATTGATGAGCTGGTCGATCGCCGGGTTCTTGATGCCGGCATAGTTGCGGCTGCCGGGCGCGTCGGCGGCGACCGTGCTCCAGAAGTCGCGCTGCTCGTTGCCCGGCGACAGCGACTGGCCCGGATAGCGCATGCCGACCGCCTCGAAATCGAAATTGTTCATCCGCTCGATATACTGGTTGGTGTCGACGATGCGGACATTGGTCTGGATGCCGAGACGCTTCAATTGGCGCGCGAAGGGCTCGAGCACCCGGTTGTCGGCCGGGTCGTTGCCGAGGAACTCGATGGTGAGGGGGTCGCCCGTCTTGGCGTCGACCAGCGTCGTGCCCTTGAGCTCGTAGCCGGCCTCCTTGAGGAGGCCCAGCGCCTCGCGCAGATAATTGCGCGCCGAGGCCCCGTCGCCATAGACCGGCAGGGTGAACTCCTCGGTGAAGACTTCGTCGGGGATCTGGCCCTTCAGCGGCTTGAGATACTTCAGCTCGCGCTCGCTCGGCAGCCCGGTCGCGGACAATTCGCTGTTGTCGAAATAGCTGTCGATCCGTTGGTACAGGCCGAAGAACAGCGTGCGGTTCATCTCCTCGAAATTATAGGCCAGCGTCAGCGCCTTGCGCACCCGCCGGTCCTGGAATTTCGGCAACCGGTTGTTGAACACATAGGCCTGCATCGACTGAACCTGGGCATTGTCGATGGTCTTGCGGATCACCTGGCCGTTCTTGACCGCCGGGAAGTCGTAACCCTCGGCCCAGCGCCGGGAGATGTTTTCCAGCCGCCAATCGTCCAGCCCGCCCTTCTTGAAGGCCTCCCATGCCGCGTTGGCATCGCGCAGGTAGACGTAGCGAATGCTGTCGTAGTTGTAACGGCCGACGCGGGTCGGGTTATCGGCGCCCCAATAGTCGGCGACGCGCTCCCATTCGATCGACTTGCCGGTCGAGACCCTGCCGACCCTGTAGGGACCCGAACCGAGCGGCTTTTCCAGCGACGGCTCGCCGATGTCGCGCGGCTTGCCGTCAGCGCCAGTAGCCTCCCACCAGTGTTTCGGCAGGACCGTGAGATCGCCCATGATGTTGGGCAGTTCGCGATTGTTGGCCTGATCGAAGCTGAAGGTGAGTTCCCGCTCCCCGGTCTTCTCGGCCTTGGTGACGTTCTTGTAATAGGCCGACCACTGCGGATGCAGCTTCGTCAGCGTCTCGAAGCTCCAGATCACGTCTTCGACGGTGATCGGCTCGCCGTCGTGCCAGCGCGCCTTTGGATTCAAGCGAAAGGTCACGGAGGAAAAGTCGGCCGGATGGCGCATCGCCTCGGCGATCATCGCATGCGCCGTTCCCGGCTCGTCGGGCGACTGCTCCATCAGCGTGTCGTAGAGGATGCCGCCGCCGAAGACGGCGAGACCGGCCGCCGGCGTGCCGCGCACGACGAAGGGGTTGAGACTGTCGAAGGAGCCGATGGCGACGGAATTGAGCGTCCCGCCCTTCGGCGCGTCGGGATTGACGTAATCGTAGTGCTTGAAGTCGGCGGGGTATTTCGACGGGCCGATCAGCGACGAGGACGTCCGCCACTCCCCGGCTTCCGGGACGGTCGCCTGGCGCTCTGCAGCGGGCGGAGTAGCCGGACTGTTCGTCGCTGTCGGTACTGCCGCGTCGGTCTTGTCCTGGGAAAGGGCCGGCGCAGCTCCGAGCCCGAAGGTGATCGCGACAAGGCAGGCGAGACGGGCGGATCGCTTCGGCAGTGGCAAGGGCGGAATCTCCTCGTGGATCGCGAGCGTTGGAATCCCACGACAATTCGAACCATTTATGGCCATCGTTCGATGGAAGTCACCTGACCAAAACTTAATGGAGGTCAAGGCTGACGAAAGCCGATGCGGTTCTCGACCCCAAAGGCTTTGGCAAACCGGTGACCTCGGAGATGAGGGCATTCGTCCAGCAATGGTCGGGTCGCCAGCAGAACGAATGACAATTTCCGACCCACGGCGGGGATAGGCGGCGGCCTGAATGCCAGCCGCCACGTCTACAGTTCGCGCTCGATGGCCTCGAGCAACCGGAACCGCAGCTTGCCGGGCCCGCTGTTCAGCGAGATGACAAAGCGCACGTCGCCGTGGCTGGAAGTTCTGGCGTATCCAGCCAGCGTGCGAACGCCGGAGAAGGTGCCGGTCTTGTACCGGGAGCCGTTCTTGGTGCTGCGCAGCAGTTCGGCATGGGGCGCGAAACGGTCGAGCACCTTGGCGAGGCCACGCGCGGTGAAGCGGTTGTTGCGGCTGATGCCCGAGCCTTCCTCTAGCTGGATGGCCTCGGCGAGGTCGTATTTGGCGAGGTTCTCGCGAGCGACCTGGAGCGACTTCTCAAGGCTGACCGGCCCGCCCAGGCGTTTGGCGCCGATCTCCAGGAAGAGCTGGTTGGCGATGTAGTTGTTCGAGCCGATGAGCATCTGTCGCAAGATTTCGGAGAGATCGCGCGACTGGCGGTGCGCGTAAACCGGCTCCAGTCCCGCGGGGACGGAGCCGACCGAGATCTCGCCGTCGATGCTGCCGTCGGCGCGCTCGATGAAGGCGGCAAGCAATTCGCCGGCATACCGCACGCTTACCTTGGGATCTTCCTTGGCCAGGCTGATACGGCTCCGGCCGTTGGACGCGCGTGCCCGGAACTGACTGATTGCGAGCGGCGTGATCGGAGTTTGCTCCTCGGCGGAGCGGACGGTCTTGCCGTTGCGCACGGCATGGATGGTGTTGAAATTCACCGCGAGAGCCGCGTTCAGCGCGTCATAGGCTTCGTCGGTGGCCTCGATGCCCGGGATGCGAAGATCAGCGGGGTAGTAACTCGCGTCGATCACGATGTTCTTGAAAGGCTCGGTGCCGGTTTTGGCGAGGAGCTCGGGCGCGAGCAACGCCAACTCCTCGGAGACCAGAAACGGGTCGCCGCCACCGCGCACATACAGCACCCGGTCGTCGCCCAGGTAGAAGCGGGTCTCAAAGCGGTAGTCGCCGCCGAGCACCTCCATGGCGAGCCACGCCGTGACGAGTTTGGCGACGGAAGCGGGAACGAAGGGTTGGTCGGCATTCTGCGCGACCAGTTCGTTGCCGTCTTCGTCCAGCACGAGCACCAGCCCCGAAGGGGCGAGGGCCGCGATCTTGTCTTTCACGTCAGCGAAGGCCGGGGCATGCAGCAGGAGCACTGCGACGGCCGCGGCAAACAGGCGAGACCTCATGGCGACTCCAGCTCGGGCTAGTGGATTGAATTTGACATTCGATACCCACGAGCGGCGGACTCGAAATCAAATGTCAAATTTGAAAAATCCACGAGAGTCATAAAGTTGCTAGTGATCCTTTGATTTCGACATTTGCTTGCCTGGGTGCTCCAAGCGGGATGCAAGTGTCGAAATCGGTCCACTAGCATAGGCGACTTGCGTCTACCCTAATGGCGCTCAGGCGTAAGGCAAGTCAGATCGCAGATGATACGTTTAGGATCCAAAACGGGCAGTCCTTGTACCCGGCCGGACGTCCGCAGTGGTCTGCAGCAACTCTCGTCGTATGAGGCTCTATCGCGGTAGACGGTGGGCTGGCAGAACACCACAGAGGAAAGGCTCCGGTTCGCACCGGGGCCTTTCCTGTGATTCGTCTGTCGTCGCGGTTGGAGCGCGGCGGTCAGTTTCCGGTCTCGGCGCCGTTCTCGTCGAAGCTCGCCAGATAGGCGATGATATCGGCGACATCCTCCGGCTTCTTCAGGCCGGCGAAGGACATTTTCGTGCCCGGCACGGTGCCCTTCGGGTCGGTCAGCCAGGCCGTCAGTTCCTCGACCGTCCAGGTGGGATGCTCAGCCGCATATTCGGTCAGGGCCGGGGAGAATTTGTATCCCTCGACAGCGGCAACCGCCTCGCCGACGATGCCGTTCAGCTCAGGACCGATCTTGTTCTTGGCGCCTTCGCCGACGGCATGGCAGGCCGCACATTTGCGGAACACTTTTTTGCCGGCCTCAGGATCACCGGACACCGAAGCCGTTTGCGCTGGCGCGGCGGCTGCCGGGGCGGCTGGTGCCGCGGCTTCCGGCTGGGCCGGTTGTTCCGAGGCGGGAGCCGCCTCGGCCGCGGCTGGCTGTTCGGCGGTGGCAGGCGCGGCTTCGGCCGGCGTTCCCGCCGCTGGCGCCTGAGCTTCGCCCTCGGCCGCCTGCGTCGGCGCTACCTCGGTGCCCGGAGCAGGCTGAGCCGCCTCCGTGTCGGTCACCGCCGGCGCCTGAGCCTGGGCATCTTTGGTCGCCTCTTCCGGCTGGGTCGTCGTCGCGGGATCGGCCGCGGCGGTTTCAGCCGGCGCGGCACCCTCGGCTGCTGCCTGTGCCGGTGCCGCGGCATCGGCGGGAGCCTCAGCCGGAGCGGCGCCCTCGGCCGGGGCCTCCGGCAGCGGCGCGGGACTATCGGCGAGCGTGCGCAGATAGGCGATCAGCTCGGCGCGGGCCTCGGGATCCTTGAGGCCGGCGAAACCCATCGCGGTGCCGGACACGTAGCCTTTGGGGTTCTTCAGGAAGCCATTGAGATGGTCATAGTCCCAGTTGACCGAGCCGCCCTGCGAAAACTCGGTCATCCCGGCCGAATAGGCGAAATCGGAAACCGAGGCGATCGGGCGGTTGACGACGTCCCAAAGATGCGGCCCGACCTTGTTGGCGCCGCCCTTCTCGCCGGTATGGCAGGCGGCGCACTTCTTGAACTGTCCGGCGCCGGCCTCCGCGTCCGCGGTCTGTAGGAGCGCAGCGATCGGCGTCTCCTCGGCCTTGGCCGCGCCGTCTTCGGCGCCACCGGCTTCCGCCTCGGCGGCGACGATCTCATAGCCGGGCGTCTCGGGGGCCTCGGAACGGAAGAGCCCCTCGGCGAGGATACTCCCGCCAAACAGGACGAAGATCGTCGCGAGTACGGCACCCACGATCTTGTTGAACTCGAAGGAATTCATTGGTGGGACAGTCCCTCTGCAAAGACGGCGCGACGCCGCCACAATCCACTGGCGAAAAACGCGCGGAACCTAGGTCCTTTGCGGTTTGATGGCAACAGCTGTAAGAGGCGGTTTCAGTGCATTTTTCGCCGCGCTGGCGCTATTTCAGCGTCCGTGCGCCCATCTTTTCGGTTCATGCGGAGCCCATGACGATTCTCGTGCTCATCCCCGCGCGCCTCGGCTCCACCCGGCTGCGGAAAAAGGCGCTCGCCGATATCGCCGGTCGGCCGATGGTGGTGCGCGTCGCCGAGCGGGCTGAGGCGGCCGGCATCGGCCGGGTCGTCGTGGCGACCGATGCCGAGGAGATAAGGGCCGCCGTCGCGGCGGCCGGGCACGAGGCGGTGATGACCTCGCCCGACCATCCGTCGGGCTCCGACCGCATCTTCGAGGCGCTGACGCGGCTCGACCCCGACGGCGCCATCGAGACGGTGGTGAATGTGCAGGGCGATCTTCCGACCATCGAGCCGGAAGCGATTCGCCAAGTTTTGGCGCCGTTCGAGGACCCGCGCTGCGACGTCGCGACGCTGTGCGTGGCGATTCGCGACGAAGCGGAAAAGACCAATCCCAACGTGGTCAAGCTGGTCGGCTCGCCGATCGGGCCGTCCCGGTTGAAAGCGCTGTATTTTACCCGCGCCACGGCGCCCTGGGGCGAGGGGCCGCTCTATCACCATGTTGGTCTCTACGCTTACCGGCGAGCCGGCCTGGAGCGTTTCGTCCGGCTTCCGCCGTCGACGCTGGAGATCCGCGAGCGGCTGGAGCAATTGCGGGCGCTCGAGGATGGCATGCGTATCGACGCGGAGATCGTCGATACGGTGCCGCTGGGTGTCGATGGGCCGGACGATCTGGAACGGGCACGAACCATGTATGGAGTTGAAGCGTGAGCGAAGCGGCGACGAAACGGATCGCGTTCCAGGGCGAACCAGGGGCGAATTCCGACATGGCCTGCCATGTCGTCCATCCGGAGATGACGCCGCTGCCCTGTCCATCCTTCGACGACGCGTTCGACGCCGTGCGCTCCGGCGAGGCGGCGCTGGCGATGATCCCGATCGAGAATACGCTGGCTGGACGGGTCGCGGACATTCATCATCTGATGCCCGATTCGGGCCTGCAGATCGTCGGCGAATATTTCATGCCGATCCATTTCCAGCTGATGACCCTGCCCGGTGTCGGGCGGGACGAAATCCGCAGCGTCCAGAGCCATATTCATGCGCTCGGCCAGTGCCGGAAATATATCCGCGGCAATGGCTGGAAGCCGGTGGTTTCCGGCGATACGGCCGGCGCGGCGCGGGAGGTCTCGGAAGCCGGCGACCGGACGATGGCGGCGCTCGCGCCGGAGCTGGCGGCCACCCATTACGGGCTCGATATCCTCGAACGGAACGTCGAGGATTCAGCCAACAACATCACCCGTTTCGTCATCCTGTCGCAACCCGGCGCAGGGGAAGCCGATCTCTGGGCCGCGCAGGGCGGGCGCACGGTGACGACCTTCGTGTTCGAGGTCCGCAATCTGCCGGCCTCGCTCTACAAGGCGCTCGGCGGTTTCGCGACGAACGGCGTCAACATGACCAAGCTGGAGAGCTACCAGATCGGCGGGCATTTCATCGCCACGCAGTTCTATGCCGACGTCGAAGGCCATCCGCAGGACGAGTCGCTTCGCCTAGCGTTCGAGGAGCTGTCGTTCTTCACCCACGACGTCAAGATCATGGGCGTCTACGAGGCCGCGCCGGAGCGGCTCTACGGCAATGGAGCGCCGGAGAATTGAGCCGCACCGGCGGCGTCAGAGGGCGTCGTCGGCGAAGGCCTTGATCAGGTGGTGGGCGATGGCAAAGCGCTGCGGCACCGCGAGCGCGTCGGGATGACGGCCCTCCAGCATCGACAGGATCTCGTCGCGCGCGAACCAACGACAGGCCTCCAGTTCCTCGGCGTCGAAATCGATGTCGCGGCTGGTCGCGTGGGCGATGCAGCCGATCATCAGGCTGCCGGGAAACGGCCAGGGCTGCGAGGCGAGATAGCGCACGCATCCGACCGTCAGGCCCGATTCTTCCAAGGTTTCGCGCCGGACGGCGGCTTCGACGGTTTCACCAGCTTCGACGAAGCCGGCGAGACAGGACCAGAAATTCTCTGGAAAATGCGGCTGGCGGCCGAGTACGCAACGGCCCTCGCCATCGTGGACGAGCATGATCGTCACCGGGTCGGTGCGCGGGAAGACCACGTCGCCACAGCTGGTGCAGCGACGCCGATATCCTGCCGCCTCCGCCGCGGTCGGTTTGCCGCAGCGGGCGCAGAACCGGTTCTTGGCGTGCCAGCCGAGAAGGTGCGCTGCCTGGCCGAGTTGCCCCTCGGTATCGGGATCGAGGAACGCCTGCATGGCGATGGAGCGAAGGCCGATCAGCGCGAGATCGTCGGCGGGGGCAGGCGCGCCGTCCATCGCGGCGGCGAGTGATGGCCGGCCGGCCGGGTCGAAGCCGAGCAGGACGCAATCGTCGAGGTTCGCGCCACATTCGATAGCGGCGGGTTTAGCAAAGCTCGGGTCGGGCGCGGCACCGTCGGTGCGGCAGAGCCACTGGCCGTCGTGGGTGAGGAAGATGCGGGCCTCGGGGTGTTCAAGCGCCGCGGCGAGACTGTCGCCATTGCGTCGTTCGCCGTCGCGCCACAGGCGGTTTCCGGCGAACCCGGTCAGTCCGCTCAATTCCCGTGCGGCCGCCTGTTCGCTGTCGTCCTTCATGCGGGCAGAACCGCTTGCCGGATATCAGCCGCGAATCGGTTGGCCGCCGCTGCTTCATAAGTCTCGGCGGTGCCGTATCCCCATACCGGCCCCGGCCAGTTGGGGTCGCCGTCACTCCGCGCCACGATGTGCAGGTGGAACATCGGAACGATATTGCCGAGCGCGCCGATGTTGATCTTGGCGGCGCCCGAGAGGTTCTTCAGCGCCTTGGAAACGAGGCCGGTCTCGAAGGTCAGCATGGTCTGGTCGAGGGGGGTGAGGTCGTGGAACTCGGTGACGCCCTCGCGCTGCGGCACCAGCAGTAGCCAAGGCCAGCGGCGATCATTCATCAGGCGCAATTCGCAGAGCCCGAGCCGGCCGATCATCGTCGTGTCGCTGGCGAGACGAGGGTCGAGTTCGAAGGCTCGCATGTTATCCAGATCCTTATCTTCGCAGGGCACCCGTCTTGCAATTAGGGCGCCGATCGCCGATATGGAGGCCGGGAGGTTGGTGGTGGACGAGCCACTCGCCAACCGGGTCAGGTCCGGAAGGAAGCAGCCCCAACGAGCCACGGCACGGGTCATCGTGCCAGCCTCCCACCTTCTTCTCGAAATCGCGATGCTTTGCTTGGTCGGTTGTCCGACCAGGCGTCGGCACGCGCCTATGGCAGCCGCAACAGAACCGGTAACCAGCCGCTCTGCTGCGCAAGTTCGATCAGTTCGAAGACCGGCATCGCGACGAAGAACACCAGCCCGTCGGTCAGGGTCCGGTAGACCAGCTTCGTCTGGACCCGCAATTCCGCTTCGTCCCGGAACAGCGACGGCTTCGGCACGAAGCGCGGCACGGTGGCCAGATAGCGCGCATAGGCTGGGCCGAACTCGTCTCTCAGAAACGATTCCTCCCGCACGATCACGATGTGGAACGCAGCGGCGCAACCGACGAGAAAAAGAACCGCGATGGTGACGCTGCCGGTCTGCGCGCCGACACCCGCGGCCGCGATGCTGGAAAAGACGTAAAGCGGGTTCCGCGTGACCGAATAGGGTCCCGTGGTGACGATTTCCGCCGATTTGCGGCCGCCGATATAGAGCGTGCACCACATTCGCCCGACGATGCCGATGACGATGAAGCCGAGACCGATCGCCTCGACCATGTCGTGGATTTCTTCGTTTCCGCTGGCCCCCACGAAAAGCAGGAGAACGAAGGCGGCGAGCAACAGCACGGCCAGGCTCAGCCGGCGCATCTTCTGATATTGCGCGAGTGCCATGGGTATTCTCTTTCGCGAATCATTGGTCACCGGGGGGCGGGGACGATATACGCCGGGCGCGCTTGCGGCGCACCCCGGGAATGCTCGCTGATTGTTGGAACCGTCCGCTTGGGCATCGAATGGCTTGCGTCGGGGCGTCATACGTCGGAGAAACGGCCCACCAACCGCCGCATTCCGTCCAGGGTCGCGCCATGCCGTTTTCCGTCCGTCCACACTTTACCGTCGTTGGCCATTCGGCCGGCGGGAAGGGGGCGTGATGGCCGATGATACCTCGGCCGCAACGGCCTCGGAACAGGCCACGCCCTATCGCGTGTTGGCCCGCAAATACCGTCCCCGCTCCTTCGATGATCTCATCGGCCAGCAGCCGATGGTGCTCACCCTCACCAATGCCTTCGACACCGGCCGCATCGCCCAGGCGTGGATGCTCACCGGCGTGCGCGGCGTCGGCAAGACGACGACCGCGCGCATTCTGGCGCGCGCCCTGAACTACGAGACCGACGCGATCAATCAGCCGACGATCCACATGCAGGGGCTCGGCGTTCACTGTCAGGCGATCATGGAGGGCCGGCACGTCGACGTGGTCGAGATGGACGCCGCCTCCCACACCGGCATCGACGACGTGCGCGAGATCATTGCCCAGGTGCGCTACCGCCCGGTCTCGGCGCGCTACAAGGTCTATATCATCGACGAAGTCCACATGCTGTCGAACCAGGCCTTCAACGGCCTGTTGAAGACGCTGGAGGAGCCGCCGGAACATGTGAAATTCGTCTTCGCGACCACCGAGATCCGCAAGGTTCCGATCACGGTCCTGTCCCGCTGCCAGCGCTTCGATCTGAGGCGCGTCGATTCGGCGACGCTGATGGCGCATCTCCAGCGCATCGCCTCTTCCGAAGCCGTAGCGGTCGACGACGACGCGCTGCGGCTGATCGCCCGCGCGGCCGAGGGCTCGGTGCGCGACGCGCTGTCGCTGACCGATCAGGCGATCGCCCATGGCGCCGGCGCCGTCACGGCGGAGGCCGTGCGCGACATGCTGGGGTTGGCCGACCGGGTCCGTATCATCGACCTGTTCCAGATGTTGATGAAGGGCGATGGCCGCGCGGCGCTGTCGGAGCTGCGCGAGCAATATGTCGCCGGCGCCGATCCGGTGGTTATCCTCGCCGATCTCGCCGATTTCACCCATCTGGTGACGACGCTGCGCTACGTGCCGGAAGCGGCCGAGGATGCTGCGCTGTCGCCGATGGAGGCGGAAAGGGGGCTGGAATTTTCCAAGACGCTCTCGATCCGGACCCTCGGCCAGGTCTGGCAGATGCTTTTGAAGGCGCTGGACGAGGCGCGCAACGCGACATCGCCGCGCCAGGCGGCGGAAATGGCGCTGATCCGGATCGCCCATGCGGCGGACTTGCCGTCCCCGGACGACCTGGTCCGGTTGATCCGCGACGGCGGCCTTGCGGGCCTGCCGCCGCCGGCCGGCGGCAAGAGCGGCGGCGACGGTGCGCAGGCACACGCGCAAGCCGCGCCGGTCGTGGGTGTGGCGCAGTCATCGCCGGGTGCATCCGAACGCCAGACGGATCGAACGACGGCCTTTGCCGGCAATGGCGCCCCGCCCCGTCCGCGCCTGTCGCTCGCGCCATCTGGTCAGGCGTCGCGTCAGGCGGCGCCCGCCCCTGCACCGACGACGGCTCCGCCCGAGGTCGAGATCGGGTCGCTGGAAGCCCTCGTGGCGCTAGCCGAGGACAAGCGCGATTCCTTGATGCAGGTATCGATCCGCCGCTATCTGCGGCTGGTCAAGCTGGAGCCGGGCCGTCTCGAAGTGGCGCTCACGCCGGAGGCGCCGCGCGCCCTCGTCACCGATCTTTCGCGCAAGCTGCATGAATGGACCGGGCGGCGCTGGGTCGTGACGATCTCCAGCGGGGAGGGGCAGCCGACGCTCGAGGAAACGGCGACCGCGCGGCGCGATACGCTGTTATCTGACGCGGCGGCCGATCCGGAGGTGGCGGCGGTGCTGGCGGCGTTTCCCGGCGCCAAGGTGCTGGATGTCCGGCTGCGCGGCGACGCCGCGGCGGTCGATCTCGCCGCGGACCTTTCCGCCGAGGTTTCCGATGACGACATATTGGACGATCCGTCCGAGCGTTCGGACGACGATGACGATTAGGAGAAGAACGGCATGAAAGATCTGATGGGCATGATGAAGCAGGCCAAGGCCATGCAGGAAAAGATGGCGGGCCTTCAGGAGGACATCGCGCGGATCACCGTCACCGGCCAGTCAGGCGGTGGCGTCGTGTCCGTCACGCTGAGCGGCAAGGGCGAGATGCAGGCGCTGGCCATCGACCCGTCGCTGCTCAAGGACGACGAGAAGGACATCGTCGAGGATCTGGTCATCGCCGCCCACAACGACGCCAAGGCCAAACTCGACGTGGCGATCCAGGAAAAGACCCAGGAACTGACCGCCGGGCTCGAGCTTCCCGCCGGCATGAAGCTGCCCTTCTAGAAAGGACGCATCTTCCTCATGGCGAAAACCATCGCGGGTCCGGAGATCGAACGGCTGATCCAGCTGCTCGCCAAACTGCCGGGCCTCGGCCCCCGTTCGGCCCGCCGCGCGGCGCTGCACCTCGTCAAGCGCCGCGAACAACTGTTGGCGCCGCTGACGACGGCGATGGCCGAGGCGCTGGAGAAGGTCACCGTCTGCTCGGCCTGCGGCAATATCGACACGCATGATCCGTGCACGATCTGCCTCGATACGGCGCGCGACCAGACGACGGTGATCGTCGTCGAGGACGTGTCCGACCTCTGGGCGCTGGAGCGGGCGAAGGCGCTCAATGCGGCCTATCATGTGCTGGGCGGCGTGTTGTCGCCGCTCGACGGCATCGGCCCGGACGATCTGACCATCCGGCAACTGGTCGAGCGGGTGCATCGTGGCGGCGTCAAGGAACTGGTGCTGGCGGTCAACGCCACCGTGGAGGGGCAGACGACGGCGCATTATTTGATGGACCAGCTCGAAGGCCTCGACGTGAAGGTCACGCGGCTCGCCCATGGCGTGCCGGTCGGCGGCGAGCTCGACTATCTCGACGAGGGCACGCTGGCCGCGGCGATGCGGTCGCGGGCGGTGCTGTAGGGCGAGCGAATCGCGACAAGAAGATTTGTGACGATCTCTTGTTGTTGGTAGAATTGCGGGAACAGGAGGTGCCGATGGCGTCCGTGATCCTTTCCATGCCCGATGCGATGAAAGACTGGATCGAAAGCCGGATCAAAGACGGCGAATATGCCAGCACGAGCGACTATGTGCGCGACCTCGTGCGTCGGGATCGGGAGCGCCGCGACCATCCCGAACTGACGCTCGACGATCTGCGCCGCATCGTGGCGGAGGCGCGCGCCGGTGGCATCAGCGACCGCTCGATCAGCGACATCAAGGCTGAGGCCCTGCAGGTCGCGAGGGCGCGCGATCTGGTGAATGAGTAGCTTTCGCCTCAGCAGGCGGGCCGATCGCGACCTCTATGACATTCTCGTCTTTGGCTATGAGCATTTCGGTGTCGGGAAACTGGCGGAGCACCTTCGTCATCGAGAGCGGCGAAATCCGCGAGCTTGATTTGGAGGATAACCACTGATGACAGGCGATCCTATCAAGATTGCCATGGAGCCGTCCCACCCGGGGACATTCATCCGCGAGGAGGTGTTGGAACCGCTCGGTCTCAACGTCGCCAGTGCAGCGGAGGTGCTGGACGTGCGGCGGGCAACCTTGTCCGATCTCGTCAATGGCAAAGCGGCGCTTTCGCCGGAAATGGCCCTGCGGATCGAGAAGGCGTTCGGCGTGTCGATGGATACGCTGCTGCAGATGCAGGTATGGCACGACGCCCACGCCATGCGTTCGCGTGCGGGGACGATTACCGTGCAGCGTTACAACCCGGCTTGATCAGGCATGCGGCGCAGCCCGGCTTAAGTGATGGAAATTGAACAATCGGATTACACACACGGTATCGTTTTTAAACGACACCGAAAAATTACGGGAAAGGCAACATCATTATCAATCCACACGGATAAAGACGATGAGAGTCTTTGTAGTCGTTTTTAAACAACATAGAGAATGATCATTTGAAGATAAGAATCGTTTTTAAACGACGTGAAAAAATATAATATGAATATAGAAGTCGTTTTTAAATGACATATGGAAATTTTTTAGCGTGAAATTCATAGAAATTTCCATTGAATAAAGAATATTTCATGTCGTTTTTAAATGACAATTAAGATTTTTTGAGATTCTTTCATATTTTGCTTGCCTTCTGTCGGATTTTGGCCTATCGCACGTAGCGTCGCGTATAAGACCGGCACGTCCGTGGTTGGGACGACTACCGGCAAGCGATCATCCGGGCGCTCGGATTAATACGAGCGCCCGGCTTTGTCATGCAGCCGTAAGATCGGCCTTCTCAACGCCTGACAAATCCAGAGAAATCAATGTTTTACTCAAAAATGTAGGCGAACGGGAAATAAGCGTCCGTCGACAGAGGCGGTGTCCTTGGGCTAACGGACACTGGTCGCGCTTCACTGCTGGTGGGGAAGGCCCGTCCCGTTAAGGATGTTCCATGCTGCGGATTTTGATTTTTCTTGCTGTTGCGTTGTTCGCATTGGCCCCTCAGACCTTCTCGGCGCGTGCCGACGCTCTGACCGACGGTTTCCGTCGCTTCCTCGAAGCCGACATCTGGCCGGCGGCCAAGGCGCGGGGCGTGCCGCGCCCCGTGTTCGACGCCGCGTTCAAGGGCGTGACGCCCAATTTGAAGCTGCCGGACCTCCAGCTTCCCGGCTCGAAGGAGACCGTCGCGGAGATAAACTTCCAGGCCGAGTTCAAGAGCGGCGCCGACTATCTTTCCGAGCGCGCCGTCGCCGCCAATGCCGCGGCCGGGCGCAAGCTCCTGGCCCGACACAAGCCGGTGCTCGACAGGATCGAGGCGCGCTACGGCGTGCCGGCGCCGATCATCGTCGCGATCTGGGGCCGTGAATCGGCCTTCGGCAACGCCAAAATCCCGGAAAACGCCTTCCAGGTGCTCGGCACCAAGGCCTATCTGTCGCGGCGCAAGGCGTTGTTCAGGGACGAGCTCCTCGCGGCGCTCGAAATTGTTGCGGACGGGCATCTGCAGGTCTCGCAGATGAAATCCTCCTGGGCCGGGGCGCTCGGACAGCCGCAATTCATGCCGTCGAAATTCCTCGCCCTGGCGGTGGATTTCGATGGCGACGGCAAGAAGGACATCTGGAATTCGGTGCCCGATACGCTGGCCTCGATCGCGAATTACCTGCGTCAGAGCGGCTGGCAACTGGGCCGCGACTGGGGCTTCGAGGCCGTCGTGCCGGTCGGCGTCTCCTGCGCCAATGAAGGGCCGGATCGCGGTCGCCCGATCGCCGAATTCGTCGCCGCCGGCGTGACACGCGTCTCCGGCCGTCCGTTTCCGCCGCAGGAGGCGACGGAGCAGGGGCATTTGATGATGCCGGCCGGACGCTTCGGCCCCGCCTTTATCGCGACGCCGAACTTCTACGTCATCAAGGCGTATAACAACTCCGACCTCTACGCCCTGTTCGTCGGCCATGTCGCCGACAGGATGCAAGGCGCGGGATCGCTTCAAGGGCGGTGGGCGAAGACCGATCGCATGACGCGCGGAGACGTCGCGCGGATGCAGACAAAGCTGGAGGCAAAGGGCTACGACGTCGGCGGCGCCGATGGGCTCGCGGGCTTCAAGACCCGGCGCTCGATCGGCGATTTCGAGGCCCGCGCGGGCTTGCCGCAGACCTGTTGGCCTAACCAAGCGATAGCCGCAAAATTGTGACGGCCGCCTCGGTCATCCACAGCTAATTTAAGCCTTCGTTGAGGATGTGGGTCGAAAGCATCGGGGTGTTGCGGCGTGTCCCTATCGCGTCTGCGGACCGCTCTGTATGCCAATTCTGCGGAACCCGAGGAGGGCACGCGAAGTCTATTCGCAGTGCCACGCGGCGGGAGTTGCCTGGGGAGGCGACGCAGACGGTCCGATCACGAGAATCGGACCGTCTGCCCCTCTCCAGCAGGGTAAGCCGACGCGAAATCCTAAGAATTTGGCAATTGACTAGCGTTTTTCGGCACTTTTCCCTTGAAATGGCGGCTGCTGCAATAGTTTCGCCACATCCTGTGCCGATCACTTGCTGATCGATGGCAGCGCGATTCGCGGGCGTTCCATCAGCATTGGGGGGAAAGCCGTTTGAACCGTTCCGTCTGGGTTCCATCCAGCATCGTGCTGCTCGCAGGTCTTGGCACCGTTTTCGTCGGGGCCACCGATCGCCTGACGCCGCCGATCCCCAGCGAAGCCGCGAAGACGGCCGAATTCGTGCCGCCCGAGCGCGAAGCACGGGTCGAGGTTTCCTATCGCCGTGATGGCGACGACCCGTTTTCCGATGTTGCCGTGGCGACCGTCGAACCCTTCGATGGGGACGGCGACGACGCGATGGAGACGATCCGCGCGAACAGCCTTCTGCCCGTACGGGCGGCGCCGAAAGCGGCGCGCTCGCTGCAGCGTCTGGCCGCTGCCGGCGACGCCAAGGCCAAAGCCCTGAAAATCGCCGAGGCGGCCGGGGATGCTTCGGCGGATCGCCAGCCCGCGGTGATCGACACACCGCCCGAACCCGCTCGGTCCGCCTGGCAGTCCGCCTATTTCGCCGACAACCCGCTGGTCGGCCAGGTCTTCGGCGCCGATGGCACGCCGTCGAGCCAGGACGCGCTGTTGGGCGCGGCGCACGGTGCCCGCTACGTGCTGCTCGGCGAAATCCACGACAATCCTGACCACCATCTGATCCAGTCCGACATTATCGGCGGGCTGGCGAAGCTGGGCGCAAAGCCCTCGGTGGTCTTCGAAATGATCCCGCAAGGCTTCGCCGACATTCTGGCGGGGTTCGAGGCTGGCGATATCAAGGATCTCGCAACGCTGGCCGAGCGTCTCCAATGGTCCGAACGGGGCTGGCCGGACTTTTCGCTGTATCGGCCAATCTTCGACTCTGCCGTGGCGAACGATCTGCCGATCCGCGCGGGCAATCTCGATCGCGAGACCGTCAGGGCTATCGCCGAGGACGGCGTTACGGCGCTCACGGACGCCGATGTGCGGCGGTGGGGCCTTGACGATCAAATGCCGGCGGCGCAGTCGGCGGAACTGGCCGAAGCGATCCGCGAGGCACATTGCGGGTTGATGCCGGAGGGAGCCATCGCGCCGATGACGCTGGTGCAGCGGGCCCGCGACGGGGCATTGGCAGCGGCCATGATCGGCGCGGCCGGCGAGACCGGCAGCGCGGTGCTGATCGCCGGATCCGGTCATGTCCGCAATGACTGGGCGGTGCCGACGATCCTGGCCGATCGCGAGCCGCAAGCGCGCGCGGTGTCGGTACAGATGGTCGAAGTCGCCGAGGGCGAAGGCCAGCCCGCGGACTATGGGCTGACGCCGGCGGCGCCGGCTCCCTTTGACTTCACCATTTTCACGCCACGCCAGAATGTCAGCGACCGCTGCGCCGAGTTGCGCGCGCAGATGGGCGCGAGCGTCGACTGACCGGCGGAGGTTGCGTGCGCGGCACTCCGCCGGCGTCTCGCATTCTCCTCAGAATTCGTAAAACGTCCGGATTGCCTTCCAGCCGTCTTCCGCCGTATCGGCGAAAGTGATGAGATTGAGGTCCTCGGGCGCGATGGTGCCTTCCTCGGCCAGCGCCTCGAAATTGATCACCCGCCGCCAGAATTCCTCGCCGAACAGGATCACCGGGATGCGCTGCATCCGCTGGGTCTGGATCAGCGTCAGGGCCTCGAACAATTCGTCCATGGTGCCGAAGCCGCCCGGGAAGATCGCCATCGCCTTCGCCCGCAGCAGGAAGTGCATCTTGCGGATCGCGAAATAGTGGAAGTTGAAGGAGAGATCGGGCGTGGCGAAATGGTTCGGCGCCTGCTCGTGCGGCAGAGTGATGTTGAGCGCGATCGATACCGCGTCGACATCGGACGCGCCGCGATTGCCGGCCTCCATGATGCCGGGGCCGCCGCCGGTGACGATGACGAATTCCTTGCCGCCGGAACTGTCCGCCGAATGCTGCGAGGCGAGCTGGGCGAAGCGTCGCGCCTCGTCGTAGAAGCGCGCATTGGCCTCGAGGTTGCGCTTCTGGGTCTCGTTCTTGGCCGCCCAGGCCTCGCCGCCGGGCTCGGGAATGCGGGCGCCGCCGAACAGGACGACCGTGGACAGGATGCCCGCCTCGATCAGCGCCATCTCGGGCTTCATCATCTCGAGTTGTAGCCGCACGCCGCGCAGTTCCTCGCGGGTCAGGAAGTCGGCGTCGTCGAAGGCGAGGCGGTAGGTCGGCGACAGCGTCTGCGGCGTGTGCTCCTGGTCCTTGGTGGCCTCCTTGTCCCGCTGCGAACTTGGAAACGGATCCCAGCCATGCTGGTCGCGGGGTGGTTGCTGCATTATCGAGGCCTCGTTCGGTTTGCCCGTGCGGTTTCATTGACCGCTTCACCCCCTTCAACTAGGGTCCGCGCCGATTTGGACAGGGTCTTGAGGCCCTGAAGCCCCCCGATTTTCAGGAGTTTTGCCGATGACCGCGCCCGACCGCGCCGCTCTCGAAACCACGATCGAACGAGCCTTCGAAGACCGCGACAGCGTCTCGGCATCGACCACGGGCGAGATTCGCGACGCCGTCGACGCGGCACTCGACCTGCTCGACCGTGGCGAGGCCCGCGTCGCAACCCGTGGCGGCGATGGTCAGTGGACGGTGCATCAGTGGTTGAAGAAGGCGGTGCTGTTGTCGTTCCGGCTCAACGACATGCAGGTCATCGAGGGTGGCCCCGGCGGGGCGACCTGGTGGGACAAGGTGCCGTCGAAATTCGCCGGCTGGGACGAAACGCGCTTTCGCGCGGCAGGTCTCAGGGCGGTTCCCGGTGCCATCGTGCGGCGCTCGGCCCATATCGGCAAGGACGTCGTCTTGATGCCGTCCTTCGTCAATCTCGGCGCCTATGTCGACGAGGGTACGATGGTCGACGGCTGGGCGACCGTCGGCTCCTGCGCCCAGATCGGCAAGAACGTGCATCTGTCGGGCGGTGTCGGCATCGGCGGCGTGCTGGAGCCGATGCAGGCCGGACCGACGATCATCGAGGACAATTGCTTCATCGGCGCGCGCTCCGAAGTGGTCGAGGGCTGCATCGTGCGCGAAGGCGCGGTGCTCGGCATGGGCGTGTTCATCGGCCAGTCGACCAAGATCGTCGACCGGGCCACCGGCGAGATCAGCTATGGGGAGGTGCCGCCCTATTCGGTGGTCGTCGCCGGCGCGCTGCCCGGCAAGCCGATGGGCAATGGTGAGCCCGGCCCGAGCCTTTATTGCGCCGTCATCGTCAAGCGGGTCGACGAACGCACTCGCTCGAAGACCTCGATCAACGAGCTGCTGCGCAACTGACGCGGCTAACCGGTCGGCCTCCGTCGGAGCAAGGATGAGATGGCGAGACTGCAATCCATCTGGCCGCTGTCGCTCGCTGCGCTCGGCGGCCTGTTCGGCTGGTTGCAGCCGGCGCCGGCGATTCCGCCGGACCATCAGGGTCTCTGCCGGACCGAAACCGCCGGGGGCGTCGATTACATCGTCTGCGATGTCCCGCTCGACCGCTACGCGGTCGTGCTGCGGTCCGAGGATGCGGCGGGACAACCTTACGAGACCTTCGCCGGGGCGGCGGCGAGCGTCGGCGAGCGGCGCCTGCGGCTGATCATGAACGCCGGCATGTATCACGAGGATCGCCGCGCGGTGGGACTCGCCGTGCAGGACGGGCGCGTGCTGAAGCAGGCTGTGCGCGGCACCGGTAGCGGCAATTTTTCGATGCAGCCGAACGGGGTGTTCTTCATCGAGGACGGCAAGGCCCATGTCCGCGACACCGAGCGCTATCTCGCCGGAAACCACACGCCGGAGCTCGCTACCCAGTCGGGGCCGATGCTCTTGATCGACGGCGGATTGCATCCCCGTTTCATCGACGGCTCCGACAGCCGCTATGTGCGCAACGGCGTCTGCGCCAGCGAGGACGGCCGGACGGTACGCCTCGTCCTGTCCCGCAAGCCGGTGAATTTCTGGGATTTCGCGACGTTCTTCCGGGACCAGCTCGGCTGCCGCGATGCGCTGTTCTTCGACGGCAAGGTGTCGAGCCTCTACTATCCCGATGCCGGCATCGACTACCGCCGCGACCGGCTGGGTCCGATGCTGGTCGTCGTCGACCGCGACTGACCCGACGCTATTTGTTGGCGGTGCCGACCATGCGATCGGCGAGCGCGGCGTCGTCCGCGACCACTGTTGCGTCAGCGGCGGCGATGCGGCCGCCCTTGGCCTCACCGTCCCCTGAAACCGCGGCCTGGCCGCCGGTTACCGCCGCCCTTTCGGCCCGTGGCGCGGGGGCAGGCGCGGCGGCGACAGCGACCTGGTCGGCCACTTTCTCCGGCACCGCTATATGGACAGGCTTGGCTGAAACGGCGCGAGCCCTCGTCTTCGCAGACGTTGACGGCTCCTCCGACGGTGTCACGGCGGCGACGAGCGTTCCGATAAGGCCCGGCTCTTCGGCAGGCGCCTCGACCACAGCCGGCATCCGCCGCCGTTTGACGATCTCGGCCATATGCGCCTTGACGGCGGAGCAATAGCGGGCGGCCGATTTGCTCATCCGGGTGGTGCGCAGCCCGCCCTTGTATTTCATCGACGCCTTGCAGACGTCGCGGCCGCCCTGTTCCCAGGCGCCCTTCAGATATTTCATGCCGTAGGTGAGGTTGGTATCCGGGTCGTAAAGGGCGTTGGAAGATCCGGAAAAGCCCATGCTGCGGGCCGTCGCGGGCTTAATCTGACTGAGGCCGTAGACGCCGCCGGCGCCACGCGCCTTCGGATTATAGCGGCTTTCGACGCGCACGACGGCATAGGCCAGCGCCGGCGGGATACCGTTTTCGCGTGCGTGCGCTTCGATCATCCGGTCGAGGGCGGCGCTGCCGGAGATCGTGCCGCGCTCGGTGGCTTGCTTCGCCTCGCGGGCCGCGATCTTCACGTCCCCGTCGGATGGGACGATGCCGGTCGTCAACGCCGCGACCTCGGCCTCGTTGGCTCCAGCTTTTCCGGTGTCGCTCTGCGCGGTTTCGAGGGCCGAGACCAGCGGCGAGCCGCCGGCGACGCAACCGGAAAGGCTCGCAATGGCGACGATCGCGAACGTCGACGCCGTGACGGCGCGCCTTGTCGCTGGGATCATGAATTCCGACACTCGCATGCACTTTTCTCTCAACAAACCGGCCGCGCCCAGTCCGTTGGTCCGCTTCGCGGCGGAAAGGTGGCGAAACCATTCTTTGCTCGATTTTCCGCAGCTGTGACGGTGACTTATCTCGTGCCTGTGGCGAGCCTGTATCAATTGGTCTATCTGACGCGGCCATGACACAGATGACCGATCCCGTCGACATTCTCTCGCGCCTGATCCGCTGCCCGTCGGTGACCCCCGACGAAGGCGGCGCGCTGGCCGCGCTCGAAACCATGTTGGCGCCGCTCGGCTTCGCGGTCGCGCGACCGGTGTTTTCCGATCATGGCACGCCCGATGTCGAGAACCTTTTCGCCCGCGCCGGGACATTCGGCCCGCATCTCGTCTTTGCCGGGCACACCGACGTGGTGCCGCCGGGCGAGATAAGCGACTGGCGGGAAGGCCCGTTCTCGGCGGCGATTATCGATGGCGAGCTTTACGGGCGCGGCGCGGTCGACATGAAGGGCGGCATCGCCGCATTCGTCGCCGCCTATGGGCGCCACGTCGCCCATCACGGCGCCCCGAATGGCCGCGTCTCGCTGCTGATCACCGGCGACGAGGAAGGACCGGCGGTGAACGGCACGGTGAAGCTTCTGGAATGGGCCAAGGCCAGAGGCGAAGATTTCAACGCCTGTCTGGTCGGCGAGCCGACCAACCGGGAAGCGCTGGGCGACATGATCAAGGTGGGCCGGCGCGGCTCGCTCTCGGCCGAGCTGCGGGTCACCGGCCGGCAGGGCCACGTTGCCTATCCGCATCTCGCGGACAACCCGGTGCGCGCGGTCGTTGCGATCGCCGAAGCGCTGATGGCGGAACCGCTCGACGCGGGCTCCGAGCAGTTTCCTGCCTCGAACCTCGAAATTACCTCGATCGACACCGGCAATCCCTCGGTCAACGTCATTCCGGCGCGCGCGCGCCTGTTCTTCAATGTCCGCTTCAGCGATCGCTGGACGCCGGAGAGCCTCAAGGAGGAACTGACGCGCCGCATCGATGCGGCCGCGGCTTCGCAGCGGTTCCGTCCCGGCCGCGAGGCGGCGGCGGTCGAGATCGTATGGCGCGAGCGCCCGGCCGAAGCGTTCCTGACGCGGGACGGTGCCCTGACCCAGTCGCTGACCGACGCGATCGCGGATGTCACCGGGCGTCAGCCGGAACTCTCGACATCGGGAGGAACGTCGGACGCGCGTTTCATCAAGGATTATTGCCCGGTTGTGGAATTTGGTCTTGTCGGCAAGACTATGCACATGGCCAATGAACGGGTGGCCCTGTCCGACCTCGAGGAACTGACGAGGATTTATGAAGCTTTCATCGCCCGCTGGTTCGCCGCCCACGCCTGACCTGGTGCCGAGCATCGACGATATCGTTCGCTTTTTCTCCGGCACGGCCCTTTTGATGGCCGGCCGGGCCGAGGGGCTGAAGCGCCTTGATCTATCCGCCGACGGCTTCTGGCAGTCCTTTTCGGCCATCGTGGTGGCGCTGCCGCCGATCGCTCTGTCATGGATCGAGTTCGAATCGGTCCAGGGTGAGGGCCGGGCCACCGACATGGGGCCGGTCGCCGTCTATGGCGCGCACGCCTTGGCCGATGTTCTCGCCTGGGTGCTGCCGATCCTCGTCCTGATGCTGGTCGCCAAGCCGATCGGCTATTCCCGCAAGATCGTGCCGCTGGTGGTCGCCACCAATTGGGGCGGCGCCATGCTCGCCTGGGTTTTCGCGCCCTACTGGCTGATCGTGCTTTTGGTTGGCATGGGGGGCGGAACGGCACTGCTCGGCGCGCTCGTCACCCTCGCCTCGATCGCGCTTACCGTGCGGCTGATCTTCTTCGCCACCGGCAAGGATCTCGGCGGCGCTGTGGCGGTCACCATTTTGATGATCGTCGCCGCCCTGGTCAGCTATGGCGCGGTGATGGACCTCACCGGCATTCCGCTGATCTGATCAGGCCATATTAGGCCGGATAAGGCGGCAGTGTGCGCTTCGGCGCCGTGCCATATTCGATCCGCGTCAGATATAGCCCGTCGGCCGGCGCGACCGGGCCACAGCGGATGCGGTCGCGCGATTTCAGCGCGGCGACGAGATCTTCCTCGCTCCAGCGGTGTTCGCCGACAAGCTTCAGCGTGCCGGCGAAGGAGCGGATCTGGTTGTGCAGGAACGACTGGGCCATGGCGTGGATGTGGATCTCGTCGCCGGGTCCCTTGACGACGTCGAGGCGTTCGAGCGTGCGGATCGGGTTCTTGGCCTGACAATGGGCGGAGCGGAAGGTGTTGAAATCGTGGGTGCCGACGAGGCACTGGGCGGCGTGATGCATCGCGTCGACGTCGAGCGGCTTGGAAACCCACCAGACTTGGCCTGCGAGCAGCACGGGTGGCGGACGGCGGTTGAAGATGCGGTAGAGATAATGCCGCTTGCGGGCGGAAAAGCGGGCGTCGAAATCCTCATCAACGCGCTCGACGTCGAGGATCGCGACGGCCTCGCGGCGCAAATGGGCGTTGAGCGCGTCGCGTATGACGTCGCAGTCCCATTCGCGCGACAGATCCAGATGCGCCACCTGTCCGGTGGCATGAACGCCGGCGTCGGTCCGCCCGGCGCCGAACAGCACAGCAGGCTCGCCGGAAAAACCGGCAATGGCGGTCTCGACGGCCTCCTGCACCGAGGGATCGCTGGTTTGGCGCTGCCAGCCGCAATAGGGCTTGCCGTTGTACTCGATGGTGAGCTTGTATCGGGGCATCAGGCGGAGCCGGCGACGCTGCCGGCCGGCACGGGCGATCCCCGCAAAAGGTCGTCCGCGGTCATCGGCTTGCCGCCGGCGCGTTGCAGTTCGAGAAGACGCACCGCTCCCGAACCGCAAGCGACGAGCAGGTGGCCGTCCAGCACCGTGCCCGGCGCGCCCGCGCCCGTCTCGGCCGAGGCACGCAGGATCTTCACCCGCTCTGGCTTGCCGCCGAAGGACAGCGTCGTCCAGGCGCCCGGAAACGGCGAGAAGGCGTTGATCTTGGCCGCGATCGGTTGGGCTTCACGGGCAAAGTCGAGCGCGGCCTCGGCCTTGTCGATCTTCCTGGCGTAGAGCGGGGCACGCCCCGTCCGCGCGGCGATCGCGTCCTGGTCCTCGAAGGTCAGGGTGCCGGCTTCGAGCTTTTCCAGCGCCTCGACCATCAGATCGGCCGCCATCAGGGAAAGCCGGTCGTGCAGCTCGCCGGCCGTTTCGGTTTCGTCGATCGGCGTCTCGGCCGTCAGCGCCACCGGACCGGTGTCGAGGCCGGTTTCCATGCGCATCACCATCATGCCGGTAGTCTCGTCGCCAGCCTCGATTGCCCGCTGGATCGGCGCGGCGCCGCGCCAGCGCGGCAGCAGCGAGCCGTGACCATTGAGACAGCCGTGGCGTGGCGCGTCGAGGATCCGACGCGGCAGCAACAGGCCATAGGCGACGACGATTGCGACATCGGATTCCAGCGTCGCGAAGGCCGTCACCTCCGCCTCGTCCTTGAAATTCAAGGGGGTACGAACGTCCAGCCCCAGCCGTTCGGCTTCGGTCTGGACGGGGGAAGGGGTCAATGTCAGGCCCCGGCGCCCGGCCTTGCGCGGCGGCTGGGTGTAGACGGCGGCGATCTCATGTCCGACGGCCTGAATGGCGCGCAAGGTCGGGACGGCGAAGGCGGGGGTCCCCATGAAGACGACGCGCAGCGTCATCGCCGGCTCACGCGATGGCCTTGCGGGCCGCCTTGGTGAACTTCTTCACCACCATGTCCCGCTTCAGCTTGGAGATGTGGTCGATGAACAGGACGCCGTTGAGATGGTCGATCTCGTGCAAGAGGCAGGTGGCCAGGATGCCGTCTGCCGTCTCTTCGTGCATCTTGCCGTCGAGGCCGAGATAGCGGACCGTCACCTCGGCGGACCGTTCGACCTCGGCATAATAGTCCGGGATCGACAGACAACCTTCCTCATAGACATTGCGGTCGTCGGACTCGGCCAGAATCTCGGGATTCAAAAACACCTGCGGCGTCTTGTCGTCCTCCTCCTTTGACACGTCGATGACCAGCAGGCGAAGCGGTTCGCCCACCTGGATCGCGGCGAGCCCGATGCCGGGCGCGTCGTACATCGTGTCCAGCATATCGTCAGCCAGCCGCTTGACGCGGTCGTCAACCGTTTCGACGGGTTTTGAGGTCTGGCGCAGGATCGGATCCGGCAGAATGATGAGAGGCTTGATCGTCATGGCCGCTGAGGTAATCGCTGACACAATCGCGGTCAATCGGTGCGGTGCCGACATGCGGACGGGCTTCCACGCGCCGTTGATACTTCCGGCGCAGCAATGTTCGTGCTTTGGTCCAATTCGTTAACGAATCAAATCTAGGGTCGGACCATGGACAGCGACGCTCTTGCCGCCCTTCTCACGACGCCCATCATCACGATCGGCGGCCATGCAATCCCGGTCTCTGCCCTGGTTCTGGCGGGCCTCCTGTTGCTCTTCTTTCTCCTCTGGCTACGCGCGCGCAGCGCTACGCGGGAGGCACTCGAACTGGCGGAAAGCCGCGAGGCGGAATCGTCCGATCGACTGGACGCGGTGTTGAAATCCCAGTCCGAAATCACCGGCCGCATGCAGACGATGGCCGAGATCTTCGGCGCCCGGCAGGCGGACCTCACGCGCACGCTCGCCGAGCGCTTCGACGGGCTTACCTCGCGGGTCGGACAGTCGATCCTCCAGACCACCACCACGACCAACGCCTCGCTGTCCGCCTTGTCCGAGCGCCTCGCAGTGATCGATCGCGCCCAGGGTGAAATCCGCAATTTGGCCGGCGAGGTCGTGCGGCTGCAGGACATTCTCGCCAACAAGCAGACGCGCGGCGCCTTCGGCGAGGGCCGGATGCAGGCGATTGTGGCCGACGCACTGCCGAGCGCTGCGTACTCATTCCAGGCGACGCTCTCCAACGGCAAGCGCCCCGACTGCCTGATCAAGATGCCGAACGGCGCGCCCTCGCTCGCCATCGACGCGAAGTTTCCGCTCGAGGCCTACAGCGCGCTGCGCGACGCCGAGAGCGACGATGCCCGCGACTTTGCCGCGAGCCGGCTGCGGCGCGACATGGACGTTCACGTCAAGGCGATCGCCGGCAAGTATCTGATACCCGGCGAGACGCAGGATACCGCGTTCCTGTTCGTGCCTTCGGAGACGATCTTCGCCGAGCTGCACGAGCGCTTCGAGGACGTCGTCCAGAAAGCCTATCGGGCGCGGGTCGTCATCGTGTCGCCGTCGCTGCTGCTGTTGTCCATCCAGGTCGTTCAGGCGATCCTCAAGGATGCGCGGATGCGCGCCGAGGCCGGCCGTATCCAAAAAGAGGTCCGGCACCTGACGGAGGATCTGACCCGGCTCGACGCCCGCGTCGCCGCATTGAAGACCCATTTCGGTCAAGCCGGTCGTGACGTCGATCAGATCCTCGTCTCGACCGAGAAACTGATCCGGCGCGGTGAGCGGATCGAGGCCGTCGAGCTCGGCGAGGCGGAGACCTTGAACCCTGTCAGGGCGCGGGTGCCCGCCGAGTGACGCAAGCGGCGCGACTAGAGCTTTTCCTCAAAGTGGAAAGGTCTCGGACATCCTTTCTTAAGAAAAAATGAATTTAGTCGGGATCGAATCCGACCTTCTCGCGTTTCTTTTGTGTCACCGGACGCGAGGGGAATGACATGCGGCGCTTCACGAAGGTTCTGTTAGCGGGAATAGCCTTGGCCATCGCGCCTATGGCGCCGCTGACGGCCGTCGCCCAGGTGTCCGAGTTGTCGATCGCCTACAACAATCAGACCGATGCCGATTTCCGCAAGGGCCTGCAGATTCGTCTCGCCTGGACCGGTGACTATGTCGGCGCATTCGATGGGGTCATCGACGCCGCGTCGCTCCGCGCCATCCGCGACTTCCAGGCGCGGCTTGGAATGACGCCAAGCGGTATCATCGACGAAGCGATGCTGGAACTTTTGATCGCGCGGTCGAACGACGCCGAAAAGGTTCTCGGCATAACGCTGGTCGACGATGCCGCGACCGGCGCCCGCGCCGCGCTGCCTCTGGGAATGGTGCGTGACTTCGGCGCGACCGAGGTCGGAAATCTGTGGCGCTCCGCCGACGAAGCTGTCGAAATCGAAACCGTGCGCATCGCCGACACCGGACAGACCCTCAAGGGACTCTTCGATGTCCTGAGCCAGGCGACGGAAACGCGTTCGGTCAGCGACGCCGAGTTCGGCGGTGTCTGGTTCGTTCTGCGTGGTCAGGAATCGGGTCGCAGCTACGTGATGCGCTTCGCGGGCCGTGACGGTGATCTGCGCGGCCTTTCGATCTCCTACACCAACGGTGAAGCAGGGCGTATGGCGCCCTATGCGGTGGTCGCGTCGAACCTCTTCGAACCCTTTGCCGGCGAGCCGCAGGCGCCGCTGGTCGCGTCGAACGAGGCGAAACCATTCTCCTCGATGCTGGCGCGCAAGCGTGCCGTCGGCGCGCCGGAGGCCCGCTACGCCATGGCCTATTCCGATCCGAACCGCCCGCATGTTTTCGAGCTTCCCGGCGAGACCGGCTCAGGTGCGATCCAACCGGGCGCGCGGGAATTCGACATGGCCGGCACGGGCTTCGTTGTGTCGCGTGACGGCTGGCTCCTGACCAACGCGCATGTCGTCAAGGCCTGCAGGACAGTTCTCGTCGGCGATCTCGGCGCGGCCAGCCAGACGATTATCGACACGGACAACGATCTCGCCCTGATCAAGGTCGACGGCGCGCTCGGTGAGCCGCTGGAAATCTCGGCCGGCAAGCCGCGTCTCGGCGAGGACATTCTGGCGCTTGGCTATCCGCTGCGGTCAATCCTTGCCGACTCTCTGAATGTGACGCGCGGCAACGTCTCATCGCTGCTCGGCCTGATGAACGACCCGCGCTATCTGCAGATTTCGGCCGCGGTGCAGCCCGGAAACTCCGGCGGTCCCCTGGTCGACCTCGCCGGCCGTGTCGTCGGCGTGGTCACCGCCAAACTGAACGCGGTCGCCGTCGCCGACGCCACCGGCGACATCCCCCAGTCGATCAATTTCGCCATCCGCCCGGATGCGGCCATCGCCTTCCTGCATGCCAACGGCATTGCTTTCGAGACGGCCGATGCGTCGGAGCCGCTCGCCAGCGTGCCGGATGCGACCGCCGAGGTGAAGGATTCGATCCTGCCGATCCTCTGCGTTGGGAGCTGAGGGCGACGTCCTGCCGCTTTCCATAGCGCGATTTCTCGCACAACCCGCCATCGTCCCGAGGGGCGTCGTTTGTCGCCGCGATCGGGCCGCCGAGGCGGGAACTACTTTGGAAATACAGGCGTTTCCCCCTCGAAGCTCGGGACGCCCTCGAAGGCCGTCCCACCCGGAATTGAGGAGACTCCAATGCCCGATCTCGACACCGACCCGTCAATGATGCGCGAGCAGCAGGATCTGGACACGCCCCAGTCCATTGGCACCGATACATCTCCCGCACGGGAAAGCAGTGACAGCGACGCCGGTAGCCGAGCGGATCGCGAGGCGGCGAAAGCCGGTTTGGCCGCCCGGCCCAAGGAAATGACACCAAGGACGGACCGCGGGGATGGGCCCGCTCAGGCGGCTGGTCGCTACGACATCGCGTTGATGCGGAAGGCCGCGCTCGCCCGGGGTGCCAGCCTCGTCAGGAAAGGCCGGTCGTTGCTCGGCAACTAACGCATTGCTCTAGAGCGTTTTCCGGCCGAGGAGAATCTGATCGGGTTTCGTGATTCAAGCTGCCAATCGTACGGAGGCAGTGATGGCACGGCCTTTGACGCTTGATCTTCGACATCGCGTTTTGGCTGCGATGCGTGAGGGTCTCAAGACGCATGCTGCGGCGGATCGGTTCGGGATAGCAATCTCGACGACCGCCCGTTGGCAATCTCAGGAGCATTCTGGACGATCGACCCCTCTGCCAATGGACGGCGATCAACGTTCGGGTCGGATCGAGGCGGAAGCGGATTTCCTGCTAGCCCTGGTCGATGATGCCGACGACATCACGCTTCACGAGATGCAGCGCCGTCTGGCTGACGACGGCATCGAGGTTGGCATTGGCTCGCTCTGGCGGTTCTTCGACCGGAGCGGAATCACGTGGAAAAAGACCGCGCACGCGAGCGAACAGGACCGTCCTGACGTCCTGAAAGCACGGCAGGAGTGGTTCGATGGCCAGATCGACCTTGATACTGAGAAATTGGTGTTAATCGACAAAACAGGCTTGTCGACGAAGATGGCGCGTCGCTACGGGCGTTCGCCAGGCGGCAAACGCTGCGGCTCGGGCGTGCCTCACGGGCATTGGAAGACCACCACCTTCACCGGGGCGCTGCGCCTGACCGGCACGACGGCGCCGATGGTTCTCGATGGCGCCCTGAACGGCATCGCCTTCCATGCCTATGTGGAGCAGGTGCTGGTGCCGACGCTCAATCCCGGGGACGTGGTCGTCATAGATTATCTGCCCGCCCACAAAGCCAACGGCGTGTGCCAGGCCGACGGCGTGCGCCGGGCGATCGAACAGGCCGGAGGCCCAGTTGCGATATCTGCCGCCCCTACAGCCCCGCTTTAAGCCGGTCGAGATGGCCCTCTCAAAGCTCAAGGTCATGCTTCGCGCCACGGCAGAGCTTTCCATTGACGCGCTCTGGACGACAGCGGGCACCCCTGATCGATCGCTTCGAGCCAGCCGAATGCGCCAACTAACTTCAAAGCCGCCGGCTACGATGCAAGCTGATCGGAAAAAGCTCTAGCGAACCGAGCGCAGGAACGTTGCCAGATCGTCGGTGACGTAGTCGATGTGTTCGCCGTCGCGGCCCTCGTGCTCCCAGACGTCGCCGAAGGTCTCTTCCAGATTGCGCGGCACGATCAGCACGGTGCGCATGCCGAGCCGCTTCGGCACTTCGAGATTGCGGGCCAGATCCTCGAACATGACCGCGCGATCGGCCTCGATCCGGTGCAGCCCCATGAACTTGTCGTAGGTCTCGGAGGCGGGCTTGGGAACCAGCCCGGCGGCGACCAGATCGAAGATATCCTCGAAATGATCGAGAATGCCGAGCTGACGCGCCGTGCGCTCGGCGTGGCCGCGGTCGCCATTGGTGAAGATGAACTTGCGCCCCGGTAGCGCCTTGATCTCGTCGCCGAGCGCGAGGTCGGGGCTGAGCCACGAATAGTCGATGTCATGGACATATTGCAGGAAGGCGTCGGGATCGACGGCATGCTCCTGCATCAGCCCGCGCAGCGTGGTGCCGTAGCGGCGGTAGAAATCCTTCTGGACCACCCGCGCCTCGTCCTTGGGCAAGGACAGGAAATCCGAGACGAAGGCGGTCATGCGCTGATCGATCTGCGCGAACAGGTTCGTGTGGCGCGGGTAGAGCGTGTTGTCGAGATCGAAGACCCAGTCGCGGATGTCGGCGAAATCCTGCGGCGTCGCGTCGGCGGTCTGACGGATGGCTGTGTGCGCGGTCATGATGTCCAGAGGTTCGAGCAATCGGCCGCCTTGCCAAGCGTCGCCGAATAGGAGAGCGAGGGGCGTTGAGACAAAGCTGACGGATCGCCTGTGCCGCTCTGGATTCCGATTACCATCACCGCCGCCTTCCTGCAAAATCTGCGCTCGGCGCTGCAACGGCAGTTGAAGGGCCGCATGGGCACGACCGGGGCGACCTTCGCGCGGTTCGGCTTCGGTTTTCCCTTCGCCGTCCTTTATGTTTTCGCCCTGCGGGCCCTTCTCGGCACGGACTTTCCGCCGCCGAACGCAACGTTCCTGTTCGCCGTCACTTTCGGCGGGATCGCGCAGATCTTGGCGACCTTTCTGCTCGTCTATCTGTTTTCCTTCCGCAATTTCATGGTCGGCACGGCCTATTCCAAGACCGAGCCGATGCAGGCGGCGCTGTTCGGCCTGCTGATCCTCGGCGAGGCCATCTCGCCGCTGGCCTTCGTCGCGATCATCGTCGGTGTGTTCGGCGTCGGGCTGATTTCGGTCCCCGGACGCGGGGCCGGCGGCCGGCGTGGCTGGAGCGCGATCGCCGACGGTCTCGTCTCGCGTGAAGCCGGGATCGGTCTTCTCTCCGGCGCGCTGTTCGGGGTCTCGGCGGTCTGCTTTCGCTGGGCGTCGCTGTCGCTCGGCGATGGCGGGGTGGCGATGAGGGCCGCGATGACGCTGGCCTTCGCGACCGGTATCCAGACGCTGGCGATGCTTCTCTGGATGGCGCTCAGGGATCGCGCGGAACTGAAAGCCGTCGCACGGGCCTGGCGGCCCGCGCTGCTCGTCGGGATCGTTGGCGTCTGCGGCTCGGCCGGCTGGTTCACGGCGATGACGCTGGAAAAGGTCGCCTACGTCCGCGCGCTCGGCCAGATCGAGCTGGTCTTCACCTATGCCTCGTCGGTGTTCTGGTTTCGCGAAACCATCACCCGGCAGGAACTCGCCGGCTGCGTGCTGATCGTCGGGGGGATCGTGGTGCTGTTGGGGGCGGCGACGTAGGGCAAAGGGAATCACGGAATGGGATGTCAGAGTTCGATGCCTCGAAATATCTGACCGACGAGGAATCGATCGTCGCGTATCTGGCGGCGCTTGAAGACGTTTTTTCTGGCGGCTTTGGGCGACATCGCCAAGGCCAGAGGCATGACCCAGATCGCGCAGCAGACGGGGCTGGGGCGCGAGAGCCTCTACAAGGCATTGGCCCCCGGGTCGAAGCTTCGCTACGAAACCGTTCGCGAGATCATGGATGCGCTGGGGGTGAAGCTGACCGTCTCCGTCTGAGCGAAACGATCACCCGCATGGAGCTCGCCGGAGCCGGCCGGCGCTCCTCCTCGCGGGGATTATGGTGTTGATGGGCACGGCGACGTAGGGCGGCGAGGTCACGGTGAGAGCGGCGGCGCAGACGTTTTGTGAAACAGACTACAATGATTCTGTTTCATGTCAGAGAGTGGCGGCTGCCTGACAAGTGGGTTGGAGGATAAATTCGATTGAGCTTAAGTACGCTTTACCAAACAACTCGGAGCCACATAACGGCAAGAGCCCCGAAAAATAGCGCAAACATACCGCCGACGATGAGCAGAGCCCATACGATTCCTGGTATTTTCATCATTCCGCGTGCAATTCTCCAAACCGGATTTTTCGAGGATGCCGGTCAACGTCGCTTCTTGCGCCCGCCGCCGGAGCGGCCGGCCCAACTCGTCTCGGCCCGGTCATTGTCGGCGTTCTCGTCTTTCAGCTTGCGCCAGCGCGCCAGCCGTTCGGGATCGATGTCGCCGGCGATGACGCCGGCCTGAACGGCGCATTGCGGCTCGTGTGCATGGGTGCAGTCGCTAAATCGGCAGAGCGGCGCGCGCTCGGTGATCTCCGCGAACAGTCGGTCGAGACCGTCGGCGACGTCGCTGACCTGTAGCGTCCTGATCCCTGGCGTATCGATCACCCAGCCGCCGCCCGCGATCGCATGAAGCGATCGCGCGGTGGTCGTGTGCCGTCCCTTGGAATCATGTTCGCGGACGGCGCCGGTCAGTTGCGGCACCGCCGCATCCGATCCGACGAGCGTATTCACCAGCGTCGACTTGCCGACACCCGACGATCCGACCACCGCCACCGTCTGTCCGCGTGCGCACCACGGCGCCAGCGCCAGCGCCGCTTCGCTTGCCTTGGGATTGACGATCACCACGTCGAGACCGCGCTGCAACGCGCTGGCCTTTCGATGAAAGGCTTCCGGGTCCGTCGCGAGATCCGCCTTCGTCAACAGGATGACCGGCTCGGTTCCGGCCTGGTTGGCGACGGCCAGATAACGCTCGAGCCGGGCCGGATTGAAATCGGCATCGCACGACGTGACGATGAACAGCGTGTTGATGTTGGCGCCGGCACATTGCGGGATATGCGTGCCCGATACCCGGCGCTGGAGGATCGACCGGCGCTCGAGGCGGCGACGGACAAGCGTCTCGGGATCGACCAGCACGAAGTCGCCGACCGCGAAGTGGCTGATCGGGACGTCGGCCGGCAGCAACGGCTCGAGGGGACCTGTTGGTGACAGGGCGGTGATGCGCGAGCGATGAACCTTCGCGACGCGCACCGGCTGGAGACCCTCGTCATCGGATGTGAGTTGTTCGGAAAAGAACGCGGACCAGCCCAGGTCGAAAAGCGGGTCGTCTCGGACAGGCGCGACTGGATCTATCATCGATCTGCCCGATGCCGTCCGCGACCGATCTCGAAATGACAAGCAAGGAAGTCCTGCGGAGGGTAAGGCGTCGCCTGTTCCAGCTGCACCGTGCGTTGATCCCGACCTGGAGGTTGCAGGCCGTTCCGCCGCTTACACCCGCATGTCCGCGGCGGTGTTCAGCGTCGTTCCGAACCGACTTGCGATGGGCAGACCTTCATCCCTGAAGATCTGTACCCCGATGGATGGCGGACGAGAGGTTCAGTCCCGCGGTTCCGGGGGCACTGGAGTGGGGGCTGCCTGCTCCTTGGCGGCGGCCTTGGCCTCGGCCTTCGCGGCCTTCTTGGCAGCCTTGGCTTTATCGCGTTCCTGACGCTCGAAATCGAAATTGGGCTTTCTCGCCATCGTGGCTCCTTTTCGTCTATGTCGAATTTGCCGCCGATCCGGCCCGCGACCCATGCCGGCCGAAAGCGGATACGGCGTTCTGGTCGATCGGCGACCGGATGAACAGCCCGATTTTTGGTTGTCCGCCGGTTTGCCAGACCGTCAGTCTACAACGCCAGTGCTTGTATGGCGAGGATTTGCATCTTGGGACATGCTGCCGTGCGACCAAGGCGGCGGTGCTGATCCGAGCATTTTCTGCCCGGCCGGATGCCCGTCACCGCACGATCAGCGTGCCCGCCCCGTGCTCGGTCAAAAGTTCCAGCAGGACGGCGTGGCGTTTCTTGCCGTTGAGGATGACCACCCCCTCGACGCCGCGCTCGATCGCCTCGATGCAGGTTTCGACCTTGGGGATCATGCCGCCGGAAATGGTGCCGTCACGGATCAGGTTCTTCGCCTCCGCCACCGACAGCTCCTTGATCAACTGACCGGATTTGTCGAGGACGCCGGGAACGTCGGTGAGGAACAACAGGCGCGAGGCTTCCAGCGCGCCGGCGATGGCGCCGGCGAAGGTGTCGGCGTTGATGTTGTAGGTGGCGCCGTCGCGGCCGGGGGCGACCGGCGCGATCACCGGGATCATTTCGGAGCGGGCCAAGAGGTCGAGCAGCGTGCGGTCGACCTCGACCGGTTCGCCGACAAAGCCGAGATCGAGCACCCGCTCGATGTTCGAGTCGGGATCGACGACGGTCTTGCGGGCCTTTTCGGCGAAGACCATGTTGCCGTCCTTGCCGCATAGGCCAATCGCCCATTCGCCCTCGGCGTTGATCAGGGCGACGATCTCCTTGTTGATCGAGCCGGCGAGGACCATCTCGACGATCTTCACCGTCTCCTCGTCGGTGACGCGCAGGCCGCCCTCGAAGCGCGATTCGATGCCCATCTGGGTCAGCATGCGGCCAATCTGCGGACCGCCGCCATGGACGACGATCGGGTTGACGCCGGACTGCTTCAAGAGCGCGATGTCGCGGGCAAACGCCTGGCCGAGCTCTGGATCGCCCATGGCGTGGCCGCCATATTTCACCACGACGGTCTTGTTCTCGTATGCCTGCATGAAGGGCAGGGCCTGGGCGAGCAGGCGCGCCTGGGTCTCGCCATTGTCCTGGGGCAGATCAGTATCGCTCATCGGCGGTCTCCGGAACCCGTGCTTATGGGTTGCGCCGGGCTTCTAGCCGGAAACGGGGCGAAGAGGAACCGGGGCGCGGCGGCGGTGTCTTCGGCGAAGATCATGCCAGGTCGGTCTTCGCGAAGTCGTTGCCGGTGTAGAGAAGGCGCGCGCCGATTTCCTTGGCGCTGGCGTAGATGAAGCAGTCGCCGAAATTCAGATCAGCCGGGTGGCCGACGATCTTGCCATAAGTCGCAGCCGCCCGCAGGGCGCGCGCCGCCGTTTGTGGGCCGACGGCCACGACCTCGAGCGTGTTGGCTTTGACAAATTCAAGCACGACGATGTCCGCCGCGGCGATCTCTTCCGCCGTCGGGCGGCGGCGCGGATCGCATTTGGCGCGGGCCAGGCCGAGCGTCGCCTCGAACAGCGCAAGGGGCGAGGTGTACAGGGGCGAGTCCGCCTCTTCGATCGCGCGCTTCAATCTCTCCGCGTCGGGCTCGCGGTTGAGAATCGCCACGATCGCCGAGGCGTCGATCATCATCAGGCGTCGTCCCACATCGCGTCGGTGAAGGCCTTCAGGTCGAAGGGAAGCGTTTGCGACGAGCCAAGGGCATCAGCCATCACCATCACTTTGGCGTTCCGGTCGTCGAACCGCTCGGGCCGGCGCGCCCGGCGCAACTCGTTCCGCAGCGCCCGTCGGACGGCGTCCGTCTTGCTCTTGGCCCCGGTCATGGCGCGAAGCTTCCTGGCGAGTTCGTCGACTTCAGGGTCCCGGATGTAAAGCGCCATCATCAAATCTCCGCACTGTATATTCATATCAAGAAAGTATATACAGATGCGAGGCCTTGCAAGGTCCGCGGCTTGTTCGGGGCTAGCAGATCCCTCACCCCACCGCGCGCTTGACGTCGTCGATGGCGCTGGCATCCTCGATCGTCGCCGGCATGTCGAAGGGGTCGTGGTCGACGATCGCCTTCATCGTGCGGCGCAGCACCTTGCCGGAGCGCGTCTTCGGCAGCTTGTCGACGATGACGACCCGTTTGAAGGCGGCGACCGGGCCGATGCGGTCGCGCACGATGGCGACGAGTTCGCGCTCGATCTCGTCGCGATCCTGGCCGTTGGCGTTCTTGAGAACGACGAAGCCGCAGGGAAGCTCGCCCTTCAGTTCATCGCGCATGCCGATGACGGCGCATTCGGCGACCGCCGGATGGCCGGCGACCGCCTCCTCCATCTCGCCGGTCGACAGACGATGGCCGGCGACATTGATCACGTCGTCGGTGCGGCCCATGACGTAGAGATAGCCTTCCTCGTCAATGAACCCGCCGTCGGACGTGGAGTAATAGCCGGGAAAGGCCGACAGATAGCCGTCGCGGAAGCGGTCCTCGGCGTGCCACAGTGTCGGCAGCGCGCCCGGCGGCAGCGGCAGCTTCACCGCGATTGCGCCCATTTCATTGGGCGCGGCCTCCTTGCCGGCCTCATTGAGCACATGAATTTCGTAGCCGGGCATGGCGACGCCGGGGCTGCCGCGCTTGATCGGCAACAGGCCGAGGCCCTTGGGATTGGCGGCGATCGGCCAGCCGGATTCGGTCTGCCACCAATGGTCGATCACCGGCCGATCGAGCGTCTTTTCCGCCCAGATCAGGGTCTCGGGATCGGCGCGTTCGCCGGCGAGGAACAGCGCCTCGAATTGCGACAGATCGTAATGCGCGGCCAGGGCGCCCTCCGGGTCTTCCTTGCGGATGCCGCGGATCGCCGTCGGCGCGGTGAACAGCACCTTGACGCCATGCTCGGCGACGACCCGCCAGAAGGCGCCGGCGTCGGGTGTGCCGATCGGCTTGCCCTCATAGAGAACCGTCGTGCAGCCCTTCAGGAGCGGCGCGTAGACGATGTAGGAGTGGCCGACGACCCAGCCGACGTCGGAAGCCGCCCAGAACACGTCGCCGGCCTTGGTGCCGAAGATCGCGTCCATCGACCAGTGGAGCGCGACCATGTGGCCGCCATTGTCGCGCACGACCCCCTTCGGCTTTCCGGTCGTGCCCGAGGTGTAGAGGATGTAGAGCGGGTCGGTCGCCTTGAGGGCGACGCAAGGCACGTCGCGGCCAGCCTCGATCTCGGCGAAGGCCTTGTCGCGCGATTCGGCCCAGTCGTGGTCACGGCCCGCGATCATCGTGCAGGTGCGTTCGGGCCGCTGCAGGACGATCGTTGCTTGCGGCTTGTGCGTCGCCAGTTCGATCGCCTTGTCGAGCAACGGCTTGTATTCGACCTGCCGGGTCGGCTCGATGCCGCAGGAGGCCGACAGGATCAGCTTCGGGGTGGCGTCGTCGATGCGGGTAGCGAGTTCGCGCGCCGCAAAGCCGCCGAACACCACCGAATGGATCGCGCCGAGCCGGGCGCAGGCCAGCATGGCGACGATCGTTTCCGGGATCATCGGCATGTAGATGATCACCCGGTCGCCCTTTTCGACTCCGAGATCGGTCAGGCTCGCCGCCAGCGCCTTCACCTCGCGCAGGAGCTCGCCATAGGTGATGCGCCGCTTGGTGCCGGTGACCGGGCTGTCGTGGATGATCGCCGCCTGATCGCCGCGCCCGGCGTCGACATGGCGGTCGAGGGTGTTGAAGCAAGTGTTGCATTCGCCGTCGGGAAACCAGCGGCCATAGACCCCGGCATCGGCGTCGAGCGCGCGGGTCGGCTCCTTCGTCCAGGCGATATCCCGCGCAGCTTCCATCCAGAACCCTGCCGGGTCCTTGCGCCAGGAATCATAAACCTCGTGGTAGCGGCTCGCCATGTCTGTCCCTCCCGATCGCATGGCGGCCTGCGTTGCCGCGGCCGTTCACGCTTTTCCTCGGGCGGCAGTCTACTCGGCGGCGTCCGGAACGGAAATGCTGCTTTCGGTGCGGGCGGTCGTCGGCGGTTCGGGCACCTCGCATCCGGTGGCGCAGCAACGGCCGGGCTGCTTCGACACCCGCTGGCCGTCGTCGAGATCGCCGCGGCCGAGCAGCCGCTCCACCAGTTCGACCTTTTCCGGCACCGGATAGTTGCGCCAGATCTCCCGTTTCATGGCTTCCGGCGAGCCGCCGCCATGCAGCGAGATGACCGAGTACCAGCCGCCCTGATGTGAGGCGGTCAGATCCTCGATCAGCCGTGCGACCTCCAACCGCTGTTCGGCCGGAATGTCCGGCCGGCCCGCGAGGACAGCCGAGAGCGAGGCCTTGGTCTCCGGATTGTGATCCTCGTCCGGACCCGGCAATGCGACGATCAGCCCGCCGGAAACGTAATGGGCGACGCGGTGCATGTCGTAGATCTTGGTCGCAAGCAGCAGCTTGCCGACATTGGAGAACATCGGGTCGGGCATGATGTTGCCGGAGCCGTCCTTGACGCCATAGACCGAGGCGGCGACGCCGCAGGCATAAAAGCTCTCGGTGATGGTGATGAGTTCGACCATGGCCTCGCGGATATGGCCGTGCTTGTCCGGGTCGAGGCCGTTCTCCTCGGTCATCAGGGCGCCGGCGCCGATCAGGAGGTCGCCGAAGCCTGCCCGCGCGCCGATGCAGGAATGCCGGTGATGGGTGGCGTAGGAGGTGGTGAGATAACCGGCCTCGACCGTCTCGCCGTCCATGAACACACGCTCGTGCGGCACGAACACGTCCTCGAAGATGACGACGCCGGTGGATTGGCCGTAGGTGCCGGAAAATTTCGCCGCCGCCTCGCCGGGACGACCGGCGGGACGCGCGATGATGGTGACGCCTTCCGCGTCCACCGGCACGGCGCAGGCAACGGCACAGGCCGCGTCCTCCGGCCGGTGGGTCCGACACGGCATGACGAGGAATTCGTGGACATAGGGCGCGCCGGTGACGATCGCCTTGGTGCCGGAGATCACGATGCCGTCGGGGCGGCGCTCCTTGACGTGCACATAGACATCGGGATTGGCCTGATCGCCGGGCCGCTTGGACCGATCGCCCTTGGCGTCGGTCATGGCGATGCCAAGCGTCAGGTCCTCGCCCTGGACGCGGTGGAGATAGGCGAGGAAGCGGTCGAAATAATCCGTTCCGTGCTCCGCATCGGCCCGCTTGGTCGCCTGCCACAGGCCGTTGAGGGCATCGTGGACGAGATAGCGCTGGGCGCAGCCGGATTCCTGGCAGACGAGCCGGACAGCCTCGAGCTTGTAGAGCAGGTCGGTGGATGTTTCGTTGATATGCAGCATCCGGTTGACGGTTTTGCCGGACGTCGCCTGCCGGGCGGTCATCAGCGCGGCGTGCTTTTCCTTGAGCGCCATGTCGTAGGTGACGCCGATGGCGTTGATCCCGGGCCGCAGCGACGGTGCGTCGGCGACGCTCGCCACACGCTCGCCATTGACGAAGACCCGCGGCTTATAACGGCGAAGGGACTCGCGGAATTCGGCGGATGACATCATCATGGCGGTTCTCCTCTTCCTATATTGCAGCCAGATTTGAACACTGTTAGAAAAAATGTCAAATGTAAGATCTGAGGACGAAATCGCGATGGGCAACGGGCAAGCGGATCGCCGCCGGGCCGTCGGCGAAATGAAGCGCGAGCTCATTCTCGATGCGGCGCGCCGGGTGTTCGAGGCCGATGGCCTCGACGGCGCCAGCCTGCGCTCGATCGCCAAGGCCGCAGGCTACACCCCGGCGGCTCTTTATTTCCACTTCGACTCCAAGGAAGCGATCTATGCCGAGGTGCTGGAAGCCTCGTTGCGGCGGCTGGAGAAGACCGTGGATGCCGCCGTGGAAGGGCTCGATCAGCCCGAAGACAAACTTGAAGCCGCCGCGATGGCCTTTTTCGGCTTCTACGCCGAAAATCCCCGCGACCTCGATCTGGGCTTTTATCTCCTTCGCGGCGGCATGAAGCCGCAGGGGCTCGGCGCGACGCGCGACGAGCGACTGAATGCCCGTCTCGGCGCGGCGCTGGCGCCGATCGGACGGGCAGCGGAAGCGATGGGCGCGGAACGGTACAAGGCAAACCGGCTGACCGTGGAGATCTTCGCCCATGCCGCCGGCCTGCTGCTGCTCGCCCATACCGGCCGCATCCGCATGTTCGGCGCATCCGCGCCCGAGTTGATGCGGCGTTACGTGCGCGATCAGATGACGCTGCTTCGCCGCAGCGTTTAGCCGCCGCGAAACGGCGGGGCCGCGCGGTGAAATCCCGCGATCGTTCGCCGAGCTTAGAATCTGGTTGCAACTATCCGCAGTCTCTTTCTAAACTCTTCGACGGATGCGGTGTCTCGTGAAAGGGGCACTGATGCCGGCGGTGAAGGGGGGTTTTGCGCGACGCGCCGTCGGGAGCGTCGCCGAACGGGGTCGCTTCGGCGGCCTCCTGCCAGCGTTTGTGGCCCTAGTCGTGTCCGCCGCGATACTCATCAGCGAAAGCCGTCCTGCCCACGCCGGCGCATGGACGCTGAGCGAGGGCGCCGGCCAGGCGATCGTCACCGGCCTCTATTCGCAAGCCGACGCAGCCTTTGACGCGGACGGCGCTCCCACCCCGCGGCCGGAATTCGAGAAAGGCGCGGTCGCAATCCTCGTCGAATACGGCCTCACGGAGACATTCACGCTGCTCGGCGAGGGCGAGTTCGGCGCCGAGCGCGAGGGTGATCTGCCCTTCGCGCGGCCGGCGCTGTCGCATGTGGGGATCGGCGGTCGTCTGCGCCTCTACGAGGCCGACGGCTTTGTCGCCTCCGGCCAGATTTCGGCGCGGGTCGAGGATGCCTTTGGCGCGGCCGACGCGGCGGTCGACACGTTTGGTTGGGACGCGCCGCAGATCGAGGCGCGGGCGCTGGCCGGATATGGCTTCACGCTCGGCGACTATCCCGCTTTCGTCGACGCGCAGGCAGCCTATCGCTACCGGGTCGGCGATGGAGCCGATGAGGTGAAGCTCGACCTCACCTTCGGCATCCGTCCCTGGTCGAATATCCTGCTCCTCGCCCAGGGCTTTGCAACGGTCTCGGCCGGCGGCGGCGAGGATGTGGAGAGCTATGCCTATCACAAGGCGCAACTCTCGATGGTCTACGATGTCAACGAGCAATGGTCGTTGCAGGTGGGCGGCTTTGCGACCGTGGCAGGCACCAACGCGATCAAGGAGCGGGGCTTGATCACCGCCCTCTGGTATCGTTTCTGACGAAAGCGGCGGCGGGCGCGGCGTCGGCGAGCAGGAAGAGTGGAGCCTTATGCGGAATTACCTCGGCCTCGACCTGGGCACCTCGTCACTGAAGGCCTTGCTGATCGACGCGGATCAGCGCGCCATCGCATCCGTCTCCGTGCCGCTCACAGTGGAGCGGCCGCGCTTCGGCTGGTCGGAGCAGGACCCGGCAAGCTGGATCGCGGCGTGCGAAGAGGTGCTGGCGAAGCTGAAGGCCGCGCATCCGGACGACCTTGCCGCCGTCGCCGGCATCGGGCTCTCGGGCCATATGCACGGTGCGACGCTGCTCGGCGAGGACGACCGGGTTCTGCGCCCCTGCATCCTGTGGAATGACACGCGCAGCCATGAAGAGGCGCGCAAGCTCGACGACGCGGAATCACGCGCTATCACCGGCAATATCGTGTTTCCGGGGTTCACCGCGCCGAAGCTGGTCTGGGTCGCGCGTAACGAGCCGGAGGTTTTCGCCAAGGTTCGAAAAGTGCTGCTGCCGAAGGACACTCTGCGGCTTTGGCTCACCGGAGAAACAGCGTCCGAGATGTCGGACGCGGCCGGCACGTCCTGGCTCGACACCGGCCAGCGCGACTGGTCGACCCGGATGCTGGAAAAGACCGGCCTGTCGCTCTCGCAGATGCCGCGACTCGTCGAGGGCACCGCGGTTTCGGGCGGTCTCAGGCCGGAACTCGCCGCCGCCTTCGGGATGAAGGCGGGAACGGTTGTCGCCGGCGGCGGCGGCGACAACGCCGCGTCGGCCTGCGGTGTCGGCGTCGCCGAACCCGGCACCGGCTTTCTGTCGCTCGGCACCTCCGGCGTCTTGTTCACCGCGACGGCGGGCTACGCACCGGCGCCGGAAACGGCGCTGCACACCTTTTGCCACGCCATCCCCGGCCTCTGGCACCAGATGGGCGTAACGCTGTCGGCGGCGGGGTCGGTCGAGTGGCTGTCGCAGCTCTTAAAGGAAAAGCCGGAGACGCTGACCAGCGCGCTGGGCGAGACCCTCGCCGAGCCGGGTCGGCTGGTCTTTCTGCCCTATCTGTCGGGCGAGCGCACGCCGCACAACGATTCCGAGATCAGAGGCGTCTTCGCGGGGCTGGAGGCGGGCACAGACCGGGCGGCGATGACGCGGGCGGTGCTGGAAGGCGTCGCCTTCTCCATGCGCGATTGCCTCGAAGCGAGTGGCGCGGACGCGCGGCCGGAGCGGCTGATCGCCGTCGGTGCGGGCTCGCGCTCGGCCTATTGGCTGAAACTGATGGCGACGGTGCTGGGCTGCGAGATCGCCCTGCCGGAAGCAGGCGATTTCGGCGCGGCATTCGGTGCCGCGCGGCTCGGCCTGTGCGCGGCGACCGGCGCCGATCCCGCATCGGTCATGCGCGAGCCGCCGATCGCGCGGCGTTTTGCGCCGGAGGCCGAAAAGGCCGCGGCCTACGCAGATGCCTGGCGTCGTTATCGAGGGCTTTATCCGGCCGTGAAGGCGGCGATGGCAGGGTAGGGGGCGGCGGTTTCGCGGCTGGGCCGGCTGGATAACGACGTAACGTAATCCCAAACGCAAAGAGAGCCGCCGCGGCCTGGAGGGGGATACACCGCAACGACTCTCTCGCTTTCAGCGAGCGCGGGCCCTGGAGAGGGGGAAGAGGGTCGCATCGCTCTCTATTCGGCTTAAAGCGGGGGACGTGCTTCGGCCGAACGCGACACCTTGAGGCATCGCTTAAGTTAAAATGCGACTTGGGTGAAAATAAATCAAGGCCGCGCGCCCGCATCCGCGTAAAATACCCGTGATGGAAACCTGAATTTTTTGTAACAAACAAGACGTCGTTGCAAGCGCAAGTGAAGCTTATTATTCGGCACCCCCCAGGGTTAGGAGGGCGGCGATGGGAGCGCCTCGTTCCGGCCCCGCGCGGCCTTCGCGGAGACGCCGATGTAACGATGGACTTGGACCCGGCGCCAAGCTATCTCCGGCCTATGCAAAAAGGCGATCATCTCTTCCTCGTCGACGGCTCGGCCTACATCTTCCGGGCCTATCACGCGCTGCCGCCGCTGACCCGCAAATCCGACGGCTTGCCGGTGGGAGCGGTCTCCGGCTTCTGCAACATGCTGTGGAAGCTGGTCGAGGAATCGCGCGACACGTCCGTTGGCGTCGCGCCGACCCATTTCGCGGTGATCTTCGACCATTCCTCCACCACCTTCCGCAACGAGCTCTACGACCAGTACAAGGCCAATCGCGAGGCGCCGCCGGAAGACCTCGTGCCGCAGTTCTCGCTGATCCGCGAGGCGGTGCGGGCCTTCGATCTGCCCTGCATCGAAAAGCAGGGTTTTGAGGCCGACGATCTGATCGCGACCTATACCCGCCACGCGCTGGAAGCCGGCGGCGATGTCACCATCGTGTCATCCGACAAGGATCTGATGCAACTCGTCGGGCCGTGCGTGATCCTCTACGACCAGATGAAGGACAAACGCCTCGGGCCGGAGGAAGTGAAGGAGAAGTTCGGCGTCTATCCGGACAAGATGATCGAGCTGCAAGCGCTGGTCGGCGACACCTCGGACAACGTGCCGGGCGTGCCGGGGATCGGCCCGAAGACGGCGGCGCAGCTGCTCGATGAATATGGCGATCTCGAAACGTTGCTCGCCCGTGCGCCGGAGATCAAGCAGACCAAGCGGCGGGAGAACCTGATCGCATTCGCCGACCAGGCGCGGCTGTCACGGCGTCTGGTGACGCTGGATGAGGCGACGCCGCTCGATACCCCGCTCGACGATCTGTTTATCCACGAGCCGGATGGCGAGAAGCTGATTTCATTCCTCAAGGCGATGGAGTTCACGACGCTGACCCGGCGCGTCGCCGCCCGGCTCGACACCAATGCCGCCGAGGTCGCAACCGCCGCGATCACGGTCACGGGTCCGGCGCGCGGTCCCGACCTCGATCCGTCCGCGCCGGCCGAGCCGCGTGGCGATGGCGAGGCCCTGCTGCCCTTCACCCCCGCCGGGCTCGTCGAAAGCCGCAGGACGGCGGCCACCTCGGCTACGTTCGACCGCTCCACCTATGTGACGATCCGCGACGCGACGACGCTTCAAGCCTGGATGAGCGAGGCGCGCGAGGCCGGGATTCTCGCCTTCGACACCGAGACCAGCTCGCTGTCGGCGATGAATTGCGACCTCGTTGGCGTCTCCTTCGCCACCCGTCCGGGCCGCGCCGCCTATCTGCCGCTCGGCCATATCTCGCCCTCCGGCGAGGCGGATCTTCTGTCGGAGAAGACGGCGGAAGACGAGATCGGCCCGCAGCTGCCGCTCAATGAAGCGCTGGCGATTCTCAGGCCCATCCTCGAGGACGCGTCGATCCTGAAGATCGGCCAGAACTTCAAATATGATTACCTCGTCCTGCTCCAGCACGGCATCACCGTCGAATCCTTCGACGACACGATGCTGATCTCCTATGCCCTCGACGCCTCATCCTCGCTGGACGGGCACGGCATGGACGAATTGTCGGAGCGCTTCCTGGGACACAAGCCGGTGTCCTACAAGGAGCTCTGCGGCTCGGGAAAGAGCGCCAAGGCGATCGCCGCCTGCCCGATCGACAAGGTCACCGAATACGCCGCCGAGGACGCCGACGTGACGCTGCGCCTGTGGCAGGTCTTGAAGCCACGCCTCGTCGCCGAGGGTCTCGCCTCGGTCTATGAGCGGCTCGAGCGACCGCTGGTGCCGGTGCTGGCGCGCATGGAGCAGCGCGGCATCAAGACCGACCGGCAGATCCTGTCGCGCCTGTCGGGCCGCTTCGCCCAGAAACAGGCGGGGCTCGAAGCCGAAATCGCCGAGATGGCGGGCGAGGCGTTCAATCCCGGCTCGCCCAAGCAGCTCGGCGAAATCCTGTTCGGCAAACTGAGCCTTCCCGGCGGCAAGAAGACCAAGAGCGGGCAGTGGTCGACCGACGCGCGGGTGCTGGAGGAACTGGCGGCCGAGGGGCACGAGCTGCCCCGCCGCATCGTCGACTGGCGCCAGCTCAGCAAGCTGAAAGGCACCTACACCGACACGCTGCCGGCGCATATGGACGATAACGGGCGCATCCACACGTCCTATGCGATGGCCTCGACGACGACGGGGCGGCTGTCCTCTTCCGAGCCGAATTTGCAGAACATCCCGGTGCGGACCGAGGAGGGCCGGGCGATCCGCACCGCCTTCGTCGCGCCCAAGGGCAAGATGCTGGTCTCGGCCGACTACAGCCAGATCGAATTGCGCATCCTCGCCCATATCGCCGATATTCCGCAGCTGAAGGAGGCGTTTCGCGAGGGGCTGGACATCCACGCCATGACCGCCTCGGAAATGTTCGGCCTTCCGGTCGAGGGCATGGACCCGATGGTGCGGCGGCGCGCCAAGGCGATCAATTTCGGCATCATCTACGGCATCTCGGCCTTCGGGCTGGCCAATCAGCTGTCGATTCCGCGCGAGGAGGCCGGGCTCTACATCAAGCGCTATTTCGAGCGCTTTCCGGGCATCCGCGACTACATGGATTCGACCAAGACCTTCGCGAAAGAACACGGCTACGTCGAGACGCTGTTCGGCCGGCGGGCGCATTATCCCGACATCAGGGGGCCGAACCCCTCGGTGCGCGCCTTCAGCGAGCGTGCCGCGATCAACGCGCCGATCCAGGGCACCGCCGCCGACATCATCCGCCGCGCCATGATCCGCATAGAGCCGGCGCTCGCCGCCGCCGGCCTGTCGGCGCAGATGCTGTTGCAGGTGCATGACGAACTGATCTTCGAGGTTGACGAGGACGAGGTCGAGGCGAGCCTGCCGGTGATCAAGCAGGTGATGGAGGGGGCGGCGCTGCCGCGCGTCGAACTCACCGTGCCGATCGAGGTCGATGCCAAGGCGGCCGGCAATTGGGAGGAAGCCCATTGAGCGATGCAAATGCCAGCGACGCGGCGCGCGACAGGCTGATCGTCGGGCTCGACGTGTCCACCCGCGCCGAGGCGGAGCGGATCGTCGAGACGCTCGGCGACGCCGTGTCCTGGTACAAGATCGGCTATCAATTGGCCTATGCTGGCGGGCTGCCGCTGGTCACCGATCTCGCCAATTCCGGCAAGCGGGTGTTTCTCGACCTGAAGCTGCTCGACATTCCCAACACGGTGGCCAAGGGGGTCGACAGCGCGCTCGCGCTCGGCGCGTCGATGCTGACGATCCACGCCTATCCGCATGCCATGCAGGCCGCCGTCGACGCGGCGAAGGGCACGGATTTGACGTTGCTCGGCGTCACGGTGCTGACCTCGCTCGACGATGCCGATCTGACGACGGCCGGCTACGCCCATGGCGTTTCGGACCTCGTGCGGCTGCGGGCGGGACAGGCACGGGACATCGGCATGGACGGCATCGTGTCGGCGGCGCACGAGGCGGCGGCGATGCGTGCGCTGATCGGCCCTGAGATGGCGATCGTCACGCCTGGCATCCGGCCATCGGGCGCGCCTGCCGGAGACCAGAAGCGGGTGTCGACTCCGGCCGACGCGCTTCACGCGGGCGCGTCGCATCTCGTCGTCGCCCGGCCGATCGTCGCGGCCGCAAACCCGCGCGAGGCCGCCACGGCGATTCTTGACGAGATGGCGGCGGCTCTCGCCTCCAGGGCGTAGGGACGCTTCGTAGCAACGCGCCGGCCGGAGGGGTCGAGCGCACAAAGGGAGAGAGACTGATGGCAAAGGGCTACTGGATCGCACGCGTCGACGTGCGCGACCCCGAGGGCTACAAGGGTTACGTCGAGGCCGCCGCGCCGGCGTTTCGCGAGTATGGCGCGACATTCCTCGCCCGCGGCGGCGCGTTCGAGGCGCTCGAGGGCACCGCGCGGAGCCGCAACGTCGTCATTGAATTCGACAGCGTCGAGACCGCGAAGGCCTGCTACCACAGCGAACAATACCAGAAGGCCAAGGCGATCCGGCAGCGCTATGCCGAGGCCGACATGATCATCGTCGAGGGCTACGACGGCTAGCTAAGGGATGACGAAAAGCGGGGACCGGCTTTCTGCCGGTATCCCGCACATGCCATTTCCCGGAGGTTTCCGCACATTGTGTTGGACCGCTCGCGGGGCGAAGCGGAAGTCCGTCCAAAGTCCGTTTTTGATCGAAGTCTACGTCAGGACCGCAGTGTAGGGCTAATCGACGATGATGACCTGGCCGGTGATCGCGCCATCGACGCTCTTCGCATAGGCACGTCCGACGCGCTCAGACGAAACCGGGTTGTGGCCCGGAAACCACTGTCCATATCGCGGCACCGAGACATCTAACAGTCCGGGACTTACGACATTGATCCTCAGTCGGCGGGGCATCTCAATGGCCGCCCCGACGACGAATCCACCGAGCGCTCCGTTCGCCGTCGCGGCACCTAGGCCCATTCGGATTGGGTCGCGATCGAGCACGCCGCTCGTCAGTGTGAAAGACCCACCTTCCACAACCGACTTCAATCCGGCGAGGACAAGGTTGATCTGTCCCATTACCTTTTGCCGCAGGCCAAGCAGGAGCGTTTCCGCGGTATGTTCACCAAGCGGCGCGAAATGCACATCCCCTGCTGTGGAGATAACCGCGTCCACCGTGCCGATGCGTGCATACATCTCATCGACGGACGAACGGTCAGACATATCGACCTGGATTTCGGTCGCGTCCGTCAACGTGGTGGAAATTGGGGTGTAACTGAAGCGGCTCCGTTTCAGGCGACTGCGGTGGAAATCCGTATGGTTTCTGGCTTGCTGCCTGTGGCCATGAGTTCGGCCATAGGCTCGGTCTGCATGTAGCGGTTCTGCGTCTGCCATTCGTCGTTGGCCTCAAGGAGGACGGCGCCGATGAGGCGGATGATCGAGCCTTCGTTCGGGAAGATGCCGACGACATCGGCGCGCCGCTTCACCTCCTTGTTCAGGCGCTCCAGCGAATTCGTCGAATGGATCCGGGTCCGGTGCTGGCTGGGGAAGTCCAGATGCGTCAGCACGTCGGTCTCGCTGTCGTCGATGA
>LAZR01000138.1_pt1 | contig 93453 bp, 143 predicted proteins | sample 329461 | NCBI WGS metagenome assembly LAZR01 (sample SAMN03002196, study PRJNA259156) | marine sediment metagenome | biome: sea floor; feature: Hydrothermal impacted sediments; material: marine sediment; isolation source: Loki non-amplified sample from Loki's castle hydrothermal vent sediment ... | reverse complement strand
GAAAAAGACATCGACGACGACGGCGCAGCGGAGTTCCTCGTCAAGGCCGTGACCAAGCTCGAGGAGCGGGTGGTCGAGCTGGAGAAGTATCGGACGGCTAAAAGAGGAGAACGACCATGAGTAGAAAGCACGACCTGCTCAAGCAGTTTGAGAGGGCCCTCCATGAAATCGACCCGTCCGCCAGGGTCATGGTGATGGAGGTGCTGCCGGGCTGGAATCTGGACGACAAGGAGAAGTCCGAGCCCGTCCACTTCAACCCGACCCAGTTGCAGCGCGTCAACGATTTCCTCGGGCCGAAGTATGGAGTCGTGGAGACGTCCGAGACCCATCTCGCCAACCTGGCACAACGCAGCACGTCGCCGGGTAAGCTCACCCTCGCCACGATTCCGGTGTGTCCGGTGTGCGTGGTGGAGCTGGATGAAAACCAGGCATCATCCACCTGCCCGAAGTGCGGCGAGAGGCTGTCGAGCGGAGCAGGGGAGTTCGGCCACGCCTACGACTCCTCCAGCATCACGGGAGTGGCCGACGCACTGAAGGCGGCCGCCGAGCCAGACCACGGCAACTGCGGCGACTGGGTTAGAGTCAGCCGGTTCTGGTTGCGTAGACTCGCCGACAATCTGAAAGGGAAGCCATGAACGACTCACCCGCCACCCACACCGGCACCATGACCTGGCCCCTGGATTCGATGAACGGCCCAGAGGGCGAGCGCCTAATCCAGCTGCGTGAGTGCGAGTACGGTTGGATGGGCGACGGCTTCCGATGGAAGGCGGACGGCAGCGCTCCGCGGGCGCTCGTCACCGACGGCAAGTGGATCGAAACCTACTTTGGGCTGAGAGTGAATTCTATCCGACCCCGACCGGTTGAAGAGCTGAGGGAGTTTTATCAGAGGGCGGTGGACCACTCGGCAACGCAACTGGGGCAACTAGGCCAGGAGCAGGCCTCGCTCAACCGGGTGCTCGCCATCGTCCACAAGGAGCAGGTCTTGGCCCTCGCTGCGCTGGGAGCATTTGACGAGGAGCACGGCACAGGAGGAGAAACATGAGCAAGCTCACGCGGGCAACGGTGCCGATGTGTGGTAAGTGCGAAGGCGAAATGATCGAAAACGTCGCCAAACGAGGCTCGTTTGTATATCGGTGCCTAGTCTGTGGAGATAACACCTATGGCCCTCGTTACTGGGGCTACTACCCGGTCGACGTCGCGGGAGTGGTGACCGACCTCAGATTCATCGCGAAATCGTGGCGGGAGATGGGGCAGGAGGACACGGCAGACCACTACGACGGCATGGCCGACCGGCTTGAAGGCAAGGATGCGGAGGCAAACCATGAACGACCTCAGCCAACTTCGTAAAGTCGCGCCGCGGATACTAGGCCCGGACTGGGAGGAGATTATCCCGTGTCCCACCGTCGGCGCCATGGCCTGGAGCTGTGCGAACGGGCTGGTCGTTATCGCCTCGGTTGGAATCGAGTCCGACGGGCACAGCTGGTTCCATGTGAGCACGTCCAGAGCGGGTAGGCTCCCCAATTGGAGGGACCTCCAGTATGTGAAGGACACCTTCATCGGCCGCGACCGAAAAGCTATCCAAATCCTACCGGCGTCGGCCGAGCACGTAAATCTCCACCCGTTCTGCCTCCACCTCTGGTGTTGCTTGGACGGGGACGTGCTGCCGGACTTCCGGGTGGACGGGGATATTTAGCGATGGCGAAGATGAGTAGCAAGAACGTCCCACCAACGAACTACGAGCCCCGCCCAATTTGTTGTGAGCGGCACTGCGACGGGCGACAACTCGAGCCCGACTCCTGGGAGGTGGTGAAAAACTCGGTGGCGGACGCAGTCCTCCAGGTTAACCTCGCCGAGCCGAAGTCTGGTTATAAGGTCCGGGCCTACGCTCCTTTTCCAGTGCCTGTCTGGGTCTGCACGAAGTGCGGGAGAGTTGAGAAACCCACCGATGCGTTGGCCTGGGCCGCCGCTTTTGTCGCCCAAGGCGGCCGGAGCCCACGCCCTGGTCACTCCCACCAGGAGGACAAATGACCATCCTCGTCGAAACAACCCCAGCCGAACGTGAATCTTGGGCCGCACTCGATTCGGTCCCAGATGAAGATGGGCTGCAGCGACTAATCAGCGATGCAGCTCGAGCTGCGGAGTTCGAGGGTGTTATGAATCGGGTGCGGGGCTTGTTAGATAACGCTGGGAATGAGTCCCTCGTCGGGCGCCGCAGTTCCACAGCCCGCCAGTGTTCCAGGTGCGGGGCATCCGGGGCCGGTTCACAGTTTGTGTGGAGCAGGTACCCGGACGAGCCACACTTCGCCTGGCACTGCGAGGACGAGAGCGGCTGTGCAGGCCGGGCCAAGAAGGAGACGGGATGAGTGCGCGGAGTTACTTCAGGGGCCACCCGATCATCCGTCTCTTCGGGCGCTGGGTCTATGAGGACAACGGTGCCTCTTTGCCGGCTGATGGCGGAGACACCCGCCCGTGTGCTCGGTGTGGCCAGCAGACGCCCCTCGGCGAGGGTGAGGTGGATCCATGCCTTGGGGCCCTCCCTGGAGTAGATAACGCTTGCTGTGGGCATGGCGTGCCCAGTGAGGCTTACATCCGCTTCACGAACGGAGTGGTCGTCAGGGGCTTCACCGTGGAGTACGGGGAAGCGACGGAGCCAGAATGATTCTCCAGGGCGACTCCACCTCCCTCCCACTCGCAGACTCATCTGTGGACGCCGTCGTAACTGACCCGCCGTACGGTCTAGAGTTCATGGGAAAGGACTGGGACCGAGCGGTGCCACCCGTCGCCATCTGGAAAGAAGTCCTCCGCGTCATGAAGCCAGGCGCCTTCGCCGCCATCCTATGCTCGCCCCGCCAGGACCTACAGTCCCGGATGATAGTGAATTTCGAAGGCGCGGGCTTTTGTACCGGGTTCACCTCAATCATGTGGACCTACGCAACAGGCTTTCCGAAGGCTGGAAATTTGTCCAAGCTCGCAGACCGACGTCGGAGAGACGATGTAAGGCCAGTCTGTAGATTCCTGCGTCGGCGAATCGAGGAACTCGGCGTGCACATCAAGACGATTGCGGCCGAGTTCGGGTTTCATCCCCGCATGGTTGAGCACTGGGCAGCAAGAGACACCGACAGCCAGCCAACGGTGCCCACCTGGGACCAGTGGCTGCAGCTCAAGGGACTACTCGGGTTCGGGGACAAGATGGACGACGAGGTCGCACGGCTGAACCACCGCAAGGGCACCCTCGGTGACGCGTGGCACGAGAGAGAGGTGATAGGTGAGCGTGCACCAACGGGCCCTTCTTGGTTCGCCGAGAATGACCAGCGGATCACCGCCCCATCCACCCCCGAAGCTAGGGAGCTCGAAGGCGCCTACGCCGGCTTTCAGCCCAAGCCCGCGTTTGAACCCGTGCTGATCGTCATGAAGCCGCTTACAGAAAAGACCTATCTCGATCAAGCGCTGGCCAATGGCAAGGGTTGTTCTTGGCTCGACGACGCGCGGATCCCGACTGATACACTCGCAAGCGGCGGCAAGCCGACGGCAACCAATAATCCATGCTTCGCGAGCAAGGGCAACAATCCATGCACGACACGCGCTGCGCCGCACGACGCCGGCCGCTTCCCCGCCAACGTCCTATGCTGCGACGACGCGCTCAACGATGGGAGGGTGAGCGGTGGTGGGCAGCGTATTGTCGGCGGAACCAATCGCACTGTTACAAAACACATTGGACAAATGAGCGAACAGCCACGGACTGACGCGGTGGTGAATATCGGCGACGCCGGCTCATACTCCCGGTACTTCGACCTGGATCAGTGGTGGGTAGACAGGATCGCGCGGCTGCCCGAATCGGTGCAGCGCGTGTTCCCGTGGCTCATTGTGCCGAAGCCTAGCAAGAGGGAGAAAAACGCGGGGCTGGAAGAGCAGGGGAATCATCACGTCTCGGTCAAGCCCGTCCGACTCATGTCTTACCTGGTCACGTTGTTTTCACGAGTGGGCGAGGTCGTGCTCGACCCGTTCGTTGGGAGCGGGTCCACAGGGGTGGCTGCTGAAATCATGGCCCGGCGGTTTGTTGGCGTAGAGCTCGACCATGAGTACGCCGAGCTGGCTGAGAGGCGTGAGCGCTTCGCAGCGGCAAGGGACTGCGGGACCATGGCGTTCGAGCTGCAGCCATTGGCGACGGCGGGAGCGCCGGACCCAAACCAGGGCGACTTGTTCGGGGAGGATAGCTGATGATTCCTTGGGGATTACAATTGAGCCGGGCGGAAACCCGAAGTATGTCCAGTCACTTGGAACCAATTGTAAAAGAATGTCAGAGATTGTGGCGAATTGTCGCCAATTGTAAAAACACTGGTTGAACCAGGGAAAAACTAGGATGCTCTCGTACCTCATCGGCGCCGGCCAGAAGACCCACATCATCGACGAAACCACCCGCGGTGGTGAACTCGGCCCAGGGACTACCCTGTGCGGCCGGCCGGTGCGCGGTGGGTCCGTCGAGGAGTCCGAGCGGATCCCGGGCTGCTCCATCTGCGCTCGGGTGCTCCGGAAGATGCAACGGGAGTTCGACGCCAGGTCCGAGCCCCTCAAGTCGGCCCCGATGCCGCTGGTGAACGACCGCGACTTCCTGTGCCCGATATGCCGGGAGCCGCTGAGGCTTGCTGCCAAGAGGCACTCATTCCCAACGCAGCGCGTCAACACCGTCCGGGTGACGATGATGCTCATCTGCAACAACGAGCCCGGGCACGGAGAAGAGCCATGACGGATTTCGAGGCGCTCGGGACCAAGCTCGGGAGGCTGGTCACGAAGAAGCGGGCCGCGTACGGCAACAGCCATGAGAAGAGCGGTGAGGTGCTCGCCATCCTCTACCCCGGTGGTGTGCAGCCGGACCAGTACGGCGACATGCTCACGGTAGCCAGGGTGCTTGACAAGCTGTTCAGGGTGGCCACTGACCGGGGCGCCTATGGCGAGAGCCCGTGGAAGGATGTCGCTGGCTATGGCCTCCTTGGGTGGGCCGCTGCAGAACGCCGGGTCGTGAAGTGTGGTGATGGGGCCGGGAGCCAGCGGTGATGGGGGTAGGCTGCAAGAACTCGGTGACGGTGGCATCGGTGGTCGCAGAAACCGCCCTCGTCGCTTACAGTGCGAATGACGGCGATCTAGCCAAAGGAGAAGGCAATGGGCACGACACGAGACGAGATCGAGCGACCGAGGGGCCAAAGATGAGTCGCTCGGAAGCCTCGCGGGCGCGCGCGCGGTTTGTTAATATCAAGATCTTCCTTCTCTCTTGCTCCCCTCTTACTCTTCTCAAGAGGCTTGTGAGGGATAAGAAAGATCTTACGTGCATGCGCGCAGGCCCGCATACGAGGGGCCACCTCTTTTTTCTCCTCCGCCTTCCCCTCTTGTCCGCCTCCGAGGTGATCCATGCCGGCTCCTAGACTCGACCAGGCAACCATCGAGAGAATGCTGCTCGCCTACATCAAGGACCCCAACACGACCTATGTCGCCAAGGCCTGCAACGTCTCCTGGGAGACCGCGAAGAAGTACATCCAGCACGGTGCCCCCACGCTCGGCATCGGACCCTTCGCCACCGAGGCCCGTCGCATCCTGCGCAACGGCGACAAGATCGTGCGGCTCACCGAGGTCACCAAGGAGATCCGCTACAAGGTTGAGGAGCGGGACCTCGCCGGGCTCCAGGATATGCTCTTCGAGTTCGAGGCCACCATCCACGAGTGCATCGGCCTGGTCAAAGCCCGAGCCACCCGAGAGAAGGAATACTTCGCCAAGTGCGACGATATGCGCGCCAACGAGACGCCCGAGGACATGATCGCCAAGGTGAAAGTGCCTAGGGCGATGAACATGAATGATCTTCGTGGCTTGGCCCAGGCCCTCCACGAGCTCGACGGGATGAAAAGGCAGTTCTGGGACCGCCTGGAAATCGTCCGGCGCACTACGGTGGAGTCCACGGTGTCGGCCGGCGACGGCCCGGTCGCCGAGGGCATTGCTGTCGCCTCCCCTCCACCGCTGGACCTCTCCGCCTGGCAACCATATGAAATCGCTGCTTATGTTGACTCCATCGATGAGGGACTTGACCCCGTCTATCCAGCGTGGATGACCGTCGTCGGCCCCGGAGTCCAGCTGGAACGCGTGCACAACGGCGCAAACGTTATTCCGGACAAGAAGGGTCTGGATAATAGTGGACAAGATCGCTCCGTAATGTTCCCTCCGGCCGCCGATGATCCAAAATCTGACGAGGGTGATTGATAGAGGTTGATGACATCGTTCATTTATTCCTGTTACCAGGGTGTGGGCTGGTAACAAAAGACCTCGGCCGGACTCCTGGCGGCACTTTTTCCTTGCATCGCGCTGGCTTCTGTGGCAAAGATAACAGACACACGAGGACGCCGCCATGGGAGCCAAGAGAATGATGGGTGATTACACGGACTTGTACGCTGCTGGTGTTGCTGGTGGACCCGGGGGAGGGGGGTTAACGTTTCCGACCTTCTTCGTCTGGAAAGCATGCCTAGCAGGGTGCGGTATAGGTACACAATATATAAAAAGGTCGAGGCCTTGAAGGTTGTCGGATACATTAGGGTCTCGACAGAAGACCAAGCCAGAGAGGGAGTCTCACTCGAAAACCAGATTTCGAGGCTCCGCTCATACTGCAGCCTCCACGGCCATGAGCTCGTCGCCGTCTATGAGGACCGCGGCGCCTCTGGCAAGGATCTCTCCCGCTTGGGAGCCCAGGCCGCCTTTGCCGCTCTCGAGCGCGGCGACGCCGAGGGGCTGTTGGTCACTCACCTCGACCGCCTCTCCCGCAGCCTCCGCGACTTCCTTTATTTGGTCGACACCCATTTCGGCCCCGGGTGCAGGTTCTCGCTGCTCTGCATCGACAACCAGCTGGACACGAGCACGCCCACCGGCCGGATGATCGCCTCGGTGCTGGCGACCGTGGCCCAGTGGCAGCGCGAGGAGGACGTGGAGCGCGTCAGGCGGGCTATGGCTCACAAGAAGGCCAAGGGCGAGCGCGTGGGTTCCGTGCCCTGGGGGTACCGTCTCGCCGGCGACGGCCGCACCCTCACCCCGCACTCGGAGGAGCTGCGGGTCATGATGACGGCCCTCGACATGCGTCGTCGTGGGATGACCCTCCGAGCCATCGCCGACAAGCTCAAGGAGCTCGGCCACCGCAACCGGCGCCGCTCGACCACGTGGAACGCGAAGACCATCTCTCGCATCATCAAGGCCGCCGAGGCATACGAGGCATCCCCCGAGAGGCAGTGGGTGGACGAGGACGCCGCGCTGGCCGCGGAGGCCGCCGCCGGCCTCCGCCCCGACGACAAGGAGCAAAAACCGTGACAGATACCTGCAAGCAACTGAATCACAAGGGCACACGCTGCGTGCTTAGGCATCCCCACGGAGGCCCGTGCGACTTTCGCCTCGGCGGCTCCCAGGGGCACGCATGGAAAACGGTGCAGCGGTGCGGGTGCTATTACGACGCCGAGAAGTTTCTCCAGGCAGACATGTTTGCCGGGCTCCCAACAAAAATCCGGGCCATGGCAGACGGCACCTTCAAGGCCCAGGTGGGCAAGCCGCTCGCCACCACGAAGGAGGACTGAGATGGACGTTGTCGTGACCGTACCCAAGTCCTTCGGCTTGGCCCACTGGGTGGCCGAGGGCGACGCTGCTGGGGAGCCCGAGAGCGGCGAGCAATTCCCCGGGCACGACAAAGAGGCCACAGATCGATCTCAGGTGAGCCCCGGCCGCTGGGGAGAACACCGATGATGACGTTCGCCGAAATTGACTGGCGCCGGCAGCATCACCACGCGACGAGAATCCGAAACCTGAGCGATATCGAGGGCAACGTGGACCTCCAGGCCGACTTCGATTATCCCGGGCCGTACCCAGCCCCTCCCGAGCCACGGACTGCGCTCGAGTCCATGGCGCAGGCGTGGATGGTGTTGCGCGCGATCAAGCTCGACATCGAGCCGTGCCCGGCCTGCGGTTCGGCCCGCCACCAGCTCGGCTACTTCGAGGACGGCCGCTGCACCGCCTGGTGCGACAAATGCGAGGCGTGGACGGCTGCGCCTGCGAAGGAGACCCAATGAAGACCGAACCCAAGCTATGCCCTGAGTGCGGGAAGCCCCTGCTGCCCTGCCGAGAGCTGCATCTATTGGACTTCAGGGACTATCAGCTGGTGATGTATCCTGACGGCCTATGCAGGGTTGCCGCGAGATCCCGGCCGACACCCGCCTGGGGCTGCCGGGATGGATGCTTTACGGAGGCGGTGGACTCGAGCGGGGAAGCAGAGTGGTTCCGGGCCCGCGTGCGGGCAGTTGCGACCACCGGCAAGGTGCCGTACCCAGAGACCCCTGAAGAAGGGGAGATGAAGACGCGCGAAGAAATAGAGGCTGAACTGGCTGAGATCGAGTCGGACGAGCGGCTCGGATACGATCTGGCCACGATCGAGGTCAATGCCCTACTGGCGCTGAAGCAGCTCGTTGCCAAGACCAAGGCCGGGGTGTTGCGCTGGGTGCTGGGGCTACCGTACCTCCAATACCACGGCCAGGACGAGGAGTAGAGCGATGCCCCAATATATTCTGCACAAAGACGGCGCCTACAACATCTACTCGACGATCGTTGATGCGCCTCTCTTCAAGGAGGCCGCACCCCACTACGAGGAGCCGAAATAATGCCCTACGATGAAGATTTAGAGTGTTGCGTCCCGGCATATTTGCTGTCGTTTCGGTGTGCCTGCGGTAAGCGCTGGGCGATGGAGGTGGAAATCCCTGTCGAAGACTGGCCGCCGGCGAAAAGCGATCCCACCCGCCACGGGGCTCGTTGTGCATGCGGTCGGTGGATGGAGTGGAAGGGCGGAAAATTCACCGTGAGTGATGAGCCGACCGATGCATGGGGCAGACCCAATGCCTGATCCCGACGCGGTGAAACTCCAAACGGCCCTGCAGCTTTTGGCGACTCTTCGGCAGGTGCGGTTTTTCGTTACGCCCGATGCGGAGGGAGTTACGATTCCATCCCACCTGAAAGAGGAGGAGCTGGTGATGCTGGACTTCGGTCGTCGGGCTCCGATTCCGATTGAGGATTTGAAGTGCGACCGAGATGGCATCAGCGGGACGCTGAAATTCGGGCCGGAGTACTTCTGGTGCTCGGTGCCATGGCTGGCTGTGGTTGGCATCCAGAAGTTCGGACCTACGCCTGCGCAGCGGGCTTGGGTGCCGATGGTGCTGACCGAGGGGAAGAACTGATGCGGGTCTGTGATGTTGAAATGATCAAGGGCGTGCGGCGCGTGCGGGAAACTGGGCATCCGTACGTCATCGACGTCTACGTGTCGCCCTGGTGGATGTGGTCGAAGAAGCGCCGAACTCGCCTCGAAGAACACCTCGATTTTACGAAGCCGGCACACGTGCACCTCAGGCTCAAGACGTGGTGGTGGTAGCGATGAGCAGCCCCCCAGTGACACGAATGTTCCGGAGATCCGCGCTGGACGACATGATGATGGCCGCGGAGAAGATGGCCATGGCCGCCACGAAGTGGGGCGCCATCGACGAATTTTCTCTGGTGGGAAAATGTGTCGATCTCGCCGAGGTTATCCGAAAGGCCACCGCGGCCCCCGCCGCAATATTCCACGACATCCCGATTCTGAAAAGCGAGGACGTTCCGGAGTGCCCAGGCTGCGGGAAGCAGGTGCGGCGGACGTTCGACACGGCGAAAGTCGGGGAGGACCTAGACTAAGAACGTCGTGATCCTGTTGGGTTGTGGATAAGGTGTTGCATAGTATGTACAATGCTGTATAAAACAAACATGGACGCAACGACAAACACAAACACGACGGAGCACGGCATGAATACCATCAAAGCACGCGGATACATCCTCACCAGCGAAGACATTTTTGCCCGTCTGTACGAGCCCTACACCGACCATGTCCAAGCGTACTACAATTACATCAACGCATGTCCCGAGTGTGGCCAGCCTGCCAGTAATCACTCTGGCGACAAAAGCCATTGCGCCTGCGGGATGTCCTGGTAGACCATGCGGGCCGCCCTGAGATTGGAAGACATTAATACCAAAGATGCCAAGATGGTCAATGCTATGTGTCGCCAGATGGGAGAGCGGCCCGCGTGTCCGTCCCGTGCATGGGTGGCGCGGGTACGCATTAACGCCAACGGCTACGTTGATCGTGACTTCCTGCGCGCCGATGCAGTGGACTACTCCGATGCCAATGGCGCTGGGTCTCGCGGTATCTTCAAGTGCTACTGGTTAGATGAGCGAGCCTACTACGAGGTGTCAGCGCCGCAGTCGTGGCGAGGTACTGATCGGTACTTTTGCGAGACCATCAACGGCGAAATCATTCGCATGACCAAGGAAGAGGTGCAGGATGCCCAGTTATAACGAAATGAATGTAGCTGAATTGTTCCCCAAAACCGTCTATCGCGCGATTGCCTCCTGTTCTTGTCTAGGAGAAAGAATCACACATGCAGACGCGAAGAGAGCGGCGAACAATGCAATTATGGATGGCGGCCTTGAGTTCCCTCCAAGGGACCTGCTGCTGGCAATCACCAACCATGTACTCCAAGAGGTCTACATTGGCGCAATGGTTTCTTAGATGAGGTATGCCCTGAAGTTGACAGACTTCGCAGGCTATCCACCCGCCACCAATACCGGGTATGCCATACGAAGGACATTGCGAAGGCTAACCGGATCTCCTCTATTGCACAGCCGGTCCAGGGCTTGGGTGGCCGACGTCACTGGTGGCACATGGGCATTTGTTAGGCCGGCAGTTGATTATTCGACGATCAACGTTGATGCCGGGCAAAACGCAGACAAAAACTACTGGCTAATTGATGGCCATGAATACGAGGTGTCAGAACCTACATCATGGAGTGGCGTCGATCGTTATCGGTGCAGGATAGAAGACGGAAGGATGGTGAAGATAGATGCCTAAGTTAGGATTGGGAATAGACGTCCTAACGGCAGCTCGCGAGCGCACCGCCTGGACGTTCGATACCTTCCAACGAGTATGCGTGAGCTTCAGCGGCGGCAAGGACTCCTCTGTCATGCTGCACCTTGCGATGGATGAGGCGATCAGGCGAGGGCGTCGGGTGGGCGTGCTGTTCATCGACCTGGAAGGACAGTACCAACTCACCATCGAGCACATCCAGGAGTGCATGGGCCTTTACGCAGACCACATTGACCCCTACTGGATAGCGCTCCCGTTGTCCCTCAGAAACGCGGTAAGTGTCTATGAGCCCAAGTGGCAATGCTGGGATCCGGATCGCCGTATCGACTGGATTAGGGAGCCTCCCGCCAATGCCGTGACGGATGCTGATAGGTGGCCCTGGTTTGAGCGTGAAATGGAGTTCGAGGAGTTCGTCCCGCTGTTCAACAAGGAGTACTCCCAGGACCAGCTTACGGCGTGCCTGGTGGGCATCAGGACGGACGAAAGCCTGAACCGATACAGGACCATCGCCAGCACCAAAAAGCAGAAGTTCGAGGGGCGACAGTGGACCACCTACACAGGGGGCACCACCTACAACGTCTACCCGATTTACGACTGGCGAACAGAAGACATCTGGACGTACAACAGCAAGTTCGGCAAGTGCTACAATCGGCTGTACGACCGGATGCATCAGGCGGGGCTTGGTATTCACCAACAACGTATCTGCCAACCGTACGGGGATGACCAGCGCAAGGGGCTCTGGTTGTTCCATATCATCGAGCCCAAGACGTGGTCGCGTATTGTAGCCAGGGTCAACGGCGCCAACGGCGGTGCCTTATACTCCAAGGACAGCGGCAACATCCAGGGCATGCGAAAAATTACCTTGCCGCCCGGGCACACGTGGGAATCGTTCGCGAAGATGCTTCTGGCGTCCATGCCCGACAAGACCCGCGACCACTTTGAGGACAAGATTGCCGTGTTTCTCCGGTGGTGGCAGTCCCGTGGATACGAGGCAATCCCAGACGAAGCGGACCGTAAACTGGAGTCAAAAAAAGAGGTGCCATCGTGGCGAAGGATTTGCAAGGCTCTTTTGAGAAACGACTACTGGTGCAAGGGGCTGAGCTTTGGGCAGACGAAGGCCCCGGCATACGAGAACTACAAGCGCATCATGAAAAAGAGGCGGGCAGCATGGGGGCTGATATGAGTTGGATGGATGATCACCCTGTATCTCGAGTGCGCTGGGTGCGGGTGGAGTTGATTTCAGCCAACAACTACAACCCCAACGCAGTAGCGCCCCCAGAGATGATCTTGCTGCAACACAGTATCGAGTGCGACGGCTACACTCAGCCCATCGTGGTCTGTGAGACAGAGGATGGATTCGAGGTGGTGGACGGTTTCCATCGCTACCTTGTTGGAATCAAGCTAGGACTGTCGCATCTGCCCGTGGTGGTAATCAACGGCGGGCGGGCTAGCAGGGAAGATCGGATCGCCTCGACCATCCGCCATAACCGCGCCCGCGGAAAGCACCAGGTGGGAGCTATGTCGGACATCGTTCAAGAGCTCACCAAGCGCAACTGGAGCGAGAAGAAAATAGGCAAAGAGTTGGGGATGGAACCAGACGAAGTACTGCGACTGAAGCAAATCAGCGGACTGGCTGAACTGTTCGCGGATCGAGATTTCAGCGAGGCATGGGAAGCGGAATAGTTGACCAGAACACAGGAGGCAGGACGATGAAACCAGGCGACACGGTGACGATCTATGAGGACCCAATGACACAACGAGTTCCCGAGGGTGAGGCCAAGCTGATCAAAAAAATCAGCACCTCCATGGGTGGCGAGCGCTGGATCGTACGCTTCGACGACGGCGACTACGAGCGGTTCATTTTCCTACAGGAGGCAGGACAGTGAAGGCACTGATGGACAAACTTGACGCGTTGATCGCGAAGCCACGTCCCGCGCCCTGTCCGTGTTTTTCGTGCGACGGCCGGCGGGCCAAGTTCCCGCGCGACAACCCAAGGTTCTGCACCCAACGGTGCGCGGTAGATTGGGCGCTGGGCATGACGGAATCGTATTACTACGATCACTCGGTTCCCGAATGGACCGAGTAAGGAGCTCCCATGCCGAAGACGGCGATCACGGTCCGCATGGACGACGAAATTCTGGCGGACCTGAGGAAATGGATGGCTGCACAGCCCGCCCAGCCCTCGCTGACCAGCGCGATTGAGGCGGCGGTGGACGAGCTGCTGGCGGCTCACCCGGTGGACGATGATGGCTGACAACGACGCAATCACCAGTGGTACCCAGAGGAGACGAGTGCGATGAATTGGACCGACAACGAAAGAGAAGACCTCGAGACGGCGACGATCCTCATTAGCGAATTCGCCCAGGAAATTCTGGCTGATCTCACACTCGGCGTGATAGTGGCCGGCTGCGGAGCGTTCTACCTCCCGGCCGTTGTCCTGGGCCACGTCCGTCGAGGCCTGCGGGACTTCCGCTCGGAGCTCAAAAAATGGAAGGAGCCGACTGATGGGTAGAGAAATCAGGATGGTGCCCAGGGGATGGGAGCATCCCAAGAATCGCGCCGGCGGCTACAGGTCACTTTTCAACAGCACCTACAAGGCCGCAGCCCAGGAGTGGTGGGATTGCGCGGAAGCGTACCACGCCAGGGATCTGGAAAGATTGCGCGAATTGGACGTCTATATGGGCGCTGATCCGGAGGAAGCGTTCGCCGAGCATCCATGGTACTGGGAATGGACCGACCGGCCGCCCAACCCCGAACATTACCGCCCCGAGTTTGACTCACCGGCTGATCATTTCCAGGTGTATGAGAACACCACCGAGGGCACACCCATCAGCCCTGTACTCGAAACCAAGGGTGACGTCGGTCAGTGGCTGATGGGTAACTGGGGATATTCCGAGGAAGAAGCCTTTGCGATCTGTGAAACTGGGTGGACGGCGAAGGGCCGCCGACTCTAAAAAAGGAGGAACCCATGGGTGAGAAAACAATCGAGCCGAACGCGGACGGAGTGCTCTTGGTCAAGTGCGAGTGCGGCGCCACCATCGCTAGGCACGTGCACCAGACGCCTCCAAGATCTGGTGAGTTTTTCGAGGTGCTCTGTGTGTGCTGTAAGAAGCGCCGCCACGTCTTTATGACCAGGGACGGGAAGGTGTTCTACAACTCCAGCCCGTCCGAGCCCATCAACATGGGCGGAGGGTTTGAGGGATGAGCGGCTCCGACCTTCGCCGCCTTCGGTGGGGCTTCGCGATGGACAGCGCCAGGAAGCTCGCCCGCCGTCTCGGCATCGCCCACTCCACCGTATACCGCAACGAGCAGCGCGCCCGAGTCACCGATTACGTTTCGGCCCGGGTCGCTGCGAACCCCCTCGCCTCCGCGTTCCTTCTCGGCATGACCGGGGATGCAGAGGCGGAACAACTGGAGTTGACCTGATGTCCAGCCGCTCACTGGAAGAAACGGTCGAGCTGATCAATGCCTGCTACGAGCAACACCGTGAAAATGAGGCGCGCTGGGAGAAAGAGGACCGCATGGACGAAGCCGAACTGCATTATTATCGGGCAGTTCAATGCATGAACTCGGCCATCGGATCCCTCCGTAGTTCAGCCAAGTGGTGGAGCGATATTGACCAGCTGCTGATGGCTAAGTTCTGTGAAGAAAAAGCCGTCTCGCTGGAAAACGGCAAGCCGCCGATGCGAGTTGAGTTTGTGCTGGCGGCCGAACTTCTCAAGGAGCAGACCCCATGAAAGACACCCGGAGCAGCAGAGAACCTCTGATCATCCACCACGCGGGGTGCGCGGACGGAATATGCGGCGCGTTGGTTTTGTGGCTCGGGCTGGGCCGTCGCGGGGCACTCCTGCCGGTTCAGTACGGGGACGCGCCGCCGGACATCAAGACCATCGAGGGCCGCGAGGTGTGGATCGTGGACTTCAGTTATCCACGGGGAATCCTCGAGGACATGAACGCCGAGGCGTCGAACATCATGGTGCTTGATCACCACAAAACCGCGGCCGAGAACTGCGAAGGGCTGGACTTCTGCACGTTCGATTCGACCAGGAGCGGCGCGAAGATCGCCTATGATCTAATGCTTGGGTTGGGGCGTTTGCGTGGAGAGCCTCCCGACCTGGTGGACGTCCTCGGTGTCTTGGTGGCCTACGTGCAGGATCGGGACCTCTGGACCTGGGAGCTGAAAAACAGCAAGGAGATCTCGGCCTGGCTGGCGAGTTGGCCGCGGACGCTTGAGAGCTGGTACGAGCTGCTGTGCCGGGTGACCCACCTTGGTTTCGGGCGGATGGTGGGCGAAGGCCAGGCGCTCCTGCGGAACAACGACAACCTGATCAGCTCCATGGCGAAGCAGGCCGAGGCGGTGGACTGGATCCCGGAGTCCTGCCCGCCGCTGCGGGTGCTGCTGGTCAACAGCCCGGTGCTCCACTCCGAGCTCGCCGCGAAGCTCCTGGCCGCCCGCGAGTGCGACTTCGTGTGCGTCTGGCGGCGGACCAAGGACAAGTTCGTCTACAACCTGCGCTCGACCACGGTGGACGTGAGCCAGATCGCGCGGGCACTCGGTGGGGGCGGGCACGCCAAGGCGGCCGGGTTCTCGAGCCCGTCCCGGCCCGCGCGGTTTTTCGTCACGGCGGAGAAGAGCTAGCCATGAAACTCACACCGGAAAACAAGAAGCACATCGATGGGCCGGGCCAAGTCGATCTGCTCCGAAAGTGGCGGTTCGCGCCGTCTGGTGATCCATGGTTCCAGGGCGAGACCGGGGACTACTGGGGAGAGCGGATCACTGAGCTCCGGGCCAAGAGCCCGGGCGGATACGTGGCCGCCTCGAAGCGGATCGGGTGGAGTTCATGACGACCTGCACCTACTGCGGAGGGCCCGGCGCCCCGAACCCCAGGGTGATGTGCTCGGCCTGCATTGACAGATTCATGGCCGCGACTGCCTCGCCCCCGCTGTCAGAAGAGAGTGCAGCCAAGCTCAACAAGTTTTTAGAGGACACCATGCCACGATCCAAAGACGCCATCATGATCTACGACGACCTCGAGGCCGACTGTCCGGTGGAGCCCGGGATGCGCGAGAAGATGCTGGAGCACTACGATTCCATCATGGCCACCGTTCCACCTGGCGCCGTCCAGGTGTTTGTGTGCGGCCCGAGCACCAGCCCGTGCGGCCCCAACCGCGACGACCACGTCTGGGACGACGAGGTGGAGTTCACCGACAGCGCGGGCAAGAATTGCGGCGGCTCGGTGGCGTGCTCGAGGTGCGGGTTGCCCGCGATGGACTACGACATCTGGAACGCCCCATGAAAAAGCCTCGCCCACCCCGCCCCGGGCAGGTCTACTGGAACGAGCGCAACAAGAGCATGGCAACCATCTACGAGGTGAGCGACGGGATGATCCGTGCGACCGTCTCCCAGGTTGATGACCAGGCCCGACCGCGTATCAAGCCCCCTCGCCGGTTCTTTTCCATCGCCTGGCGGCAGGGCGTCCCGGAGCACTGCACGCTGCAATACGATCCGCCCAAGAGGAACGGCGAATGACGACGGCCCTCGCGATCCGACCGACCCCGCCCGTGATCGAGTTCCGTCGTTGCACCGGGCACTGCTGCGATCCGGTCACCATCCAAGCCGGGCCCTACTACCACCTCCGCCGCGTCTTTGATGGAATGGTCGGTGACGTGGAGTGGATTGCAGACAACCTGATTTATGTCGGGTGGCGTTCGCCGGCGAACGGAGGGTGGGTCGAGCGCGGGAATCACGAATACAGCTGCCCTCACTTTGACAAGCGCGACCGCCGGTGTCTCATCTACGGCCAAGGCAAGCGCTCGTTGATGTGCCGCACTCACCCCAATTATGGGCGCGGGCCGTGGAAGGTGTGCCTGCACGAAGGCTGCACCCGGCGGACGATGGTGCTCGACATGAACACCCGGGGCATGCCTCGCTGGCTGTTCCCCGACCTTTGGAACGAGGACTGGGACCGCTGGGTGGCCTTCGAGGAGGACGTCTGCCGGCCCGAGTGGGGCGCCGACGCAATGCCGCCGGGCCATGACGAATAGAGGAGAACGATGACAAGAAGCTGGATCAACGCCGTCCGCAGGTTATTGAAGTGCAGGAAGCTCAAGCCAGGCGAGAAGATAGGCGCGCGCCTCCGCATCCCGGATCCACCCCCGCCGAAACAGCGCCCCCCAGAGTACTGGCAGCCCGCGCCCGACGGAACAAAGGTCGAGGAGACCACGACCGTCGAGCATGAGGGTGGACGCGTTCGCGTCACCACTGGGCAGATAATCACGACACCCGACGGGGAACGATTCCCCGGGCGGGTGGACGTCGAAGAGGGAACGGAGCACTAGATGCCTATCGACTTCGATTCCATCGACTACAAGATCAATAGCTTCCTGGACTTCTGGGAAAAGTCCGGGCGGGATCCGGACGAGCTGCGCGTCGACAATTGGCAGATCCACACCCCGGGTTGCGCGGGCGACTTCGGGTGCTGCTCGAAAAGCTACGACCTGGCCACGCTGGTCGACGCGCTCTACGAATTGACCGGGCGGAAAGAGCCGCCATTCAAAAAGAAGGAGAGAAGAGATGCCGAAACTGACCCGGATTCGAACTGCCAAGCTGACGCTGTCGAAACACCGCCGGATGGTGATGTGCCGGCGGGTGCTTGAGAAGGTGGCCGCCGGTTTTTCCTACATGGACGCCCTCGCCAAGGTGATCTCGAAGCACAAGATCCTGGGCGGCGACATGCTGGCGCTGACCAAGGACGTCTTCCGCTTGGCTGTGCGCCGCCGGCAGCTGACCAAGAAAAAGTCGCGCGCGATCATGGCTGAGGTCCTGGGGACAGGATGAAGTGCCCTCGGTGCAAACTCTATCACTCCTGGGCGTGGACCAGGGATGGACGACTGGGGGATCCACCGTTTGAGGAAGAGTGCAACGACGACGAAGGCGGCGGTCACTTTGAGTTGGTGGATCACGACCTGTTCCACATCGACGGCGTGAAGATGTTTCGCTGCGTGTCTTGCGGATCCACCACCTTCACCGCTGGCCAGGCGGCCTACCAGACGGTCCTGAAATGCGTTCGTTGCGGATGGGAGGCGACGGTCCACGACGGTTGACACCGCCGCCCGATCTCCCATACTCGGCCGATGTCGTTCTCTCAATACAGAATAATTTACAAAGTCGGATCTCTCGAGTTCACATGGATTCGATCTGGGACGTCCAGGGATCGGGTCGTCGAGCTCGCAGAACGCGCGCTTAAAGACGCGCATCACGGCAACGCGGAGCTGGTCTCCGTGGAGCGCCTGGAGGCACATAATGGCAGATGAAAAAGAAACAGACACCACCGAGCCGGTGGACGAACTACAGGCGCTCGAGGATATCGAATCTCGATTGGCCGACGTGCAAACCCGCCTCGCCACCCTGCTGCAGCAGTTGGCCGACGGAAAATCCATCGGTGGCGCCCTCGTTGGCTACCCTGGGCCATGGACGGCCGAGCGGCGGCAGGAGTTCGAGGCGATCGTAAAGAGCCACGACAAGACCACAGGGTCGCTGTGGGAGGCCCTCAGCGAGGCGGGCTACGAGGTGATCGAGCTGCCCGAGGCCGTTTACGGCGCGCTGAGCCCAGAAACCAGATGACTCCCGCGGAGCACATCCATGGATCCCTGACCGCGGCCCTGGCCCTCAGGCTCGCCGGCAAGCCTGGCCGTTCGGCCGCCTTCGTGCTCGCTGCCGCCGTCCCGGTGCTCACGGGCCGGATCGATTGGGCTGGGGTCCAGGTGGTGGCCTCGGGGTGGCTATCCATGGCCACAGAAAACGTGATAACCTCGGGGCATGCCCAGGCCCCGATCAAAGACCCCCCGCGGCCACGCTGATATTTCCCTGCCGACCGTCCCCCCGCCCCAGCTCGCGGACGCCAAGAAGCTGAAAGAGCAGCACGTCGAGGCGGCGCGGGAGGACATCAACGCCTTCATCGAGTACGTCTTCGAGCACTACGACAAGAACACGAAAAAGACACGGCCGTTTGTCCAGGGGTGGATGCATAAGCAGTGGCAGGCACTGATGTCTAACCACTCGAGATTGTTGATAATTGCGCCGAGGAGCCACGGGAAAACCTCGCAATGTATCGCCCGGGCCCTCTACGAGCTCGGTCGCGATCCCAACCACCTGATCAAAATCATTTCGCAGAGTGATGCCAAGGCCGTCAAGCGCCTCTCGATGATCCGCGCGCATATGAAGGACAACAAGCGGCTGCACGACGTGTTCCCGCACCTGAAGCTCGACGAGCTCACCGAGGCCAACAAGCACCAGGTCACCGTGAAGAGATCCGCGCGGATGGCCGACCCGTCCATCGAGGCCCTCGGAATCACGAGCAGCGCCTCCGGCGACCGAGCCACGATCCTCCTGGCCGACGACGTGGTGGACCGGCGCAACTCGATCACATTGCCGAAAGTTCGCCAGCAGATCAAGGACGCCTGGGACGACTGGGTCAACTTATTGGGAGGCGACGGCGGACAGATTTGGTACATCGCCACCCTCTGGCACCAGGCCGCGCTGACCCACGACCTCATGGCCAATCCCGAGTGGGCGGTGGCGTGGTACGAGATTACTAAGGCGATGGGGTGCTACGTCAAGATCCCCGACGGGCGCGAGCACAAGGCCGACTATCCGCTCTGGGGGTGGGATCCACAGTGCAAGGTGCACCCGAGCCCCGATGAGTCCGTCCCGGTCGAACCGCCCCCCGAGCCAGCGATGAACAGCGTGACGTGCCACTGCGGCCCGTGGACGACGCGCAAGCTGCAGCGTCGCCGCCGCGAGCTGGGCCCGCGGAAGTTCGCCCGCGGGTTTTCCAACCGGCCGATGTCTGAGGGCGAGTTGAAGATCGACCCTGACTGGATTCGTACCTACACCGAAGAGCCAGGCGACGACTGGTTCTGGTACGTCAGCCTCGACACCGCGGAATCCCAGGGCCAGCAGGCCGCTTGGACGGGGGTCGTGATTGCGGCAGTGAACCCGGCGAACGGGCACCTGAGAATTTGGGACGCGTTCCACGTCAAGATGAAGTTTCCCGACCGAGTGAAGCTGGTGATCGATCTCTACAACGAGCACCTTCCGGAGCTGGTCATAATCGAGCGCGCCGGCGGCGGCATCTCGTTGTCGGAGCATCTCATCGAAAACACCTCGATCCCGATCTTCGGGATGCCGACGAAGACCAAAGGCGGCCACTCGAAAGATGAGCGCCTGGAGTCGACCACGCCCAGGTTGGCCAACGGGCAGATCACATTCGCCCCCGAGCTGGATCCCACGGAGGGCCTCGTCGGCCTCGACCGCGGCGACCTGCTCTCGGAGCTGCTCGAGTGGGGATCCTACCCCACGAAGGACATCGCGGACGCGTTCGCGCATTTGGCGCGCTACTGTGCTATCAAACACCCATGCGCGTGGGACGAGGGCCCCGACGGAGTGCACGCCGGGATGAGCCTGGCGAGCCGGCGGGCGCGCGATGACGACTGCATGACCGTTACCCTGATTGGCTGAACAATGAACCCCTGGATCCCCATTGCCGTCTCCATCTCCTCCTCTGTCATCATGGCGCTGATCGGCTTCATCGTGAAACGAGAACTGGGTCGCGTCGCATCCGACACTGCCGATCTCAAGAAGGCCAACGCGGCCGAGGCGAAGGAGCGGAAGGAGGCGTTGGAAAAGATGGCGGCCGACACCAAGGCCTTCACGCAGGCCTGCGACGACAAATACCTGAGCAAGGAGCTCTTTAACAGCCTGGAGGTATCTCGCAAAGAAGTTGACCAACTTCGGCGCGAGGCCGACGGGCGACTGGAGGGCCTGATTAAAGACCTCATTTCAAGGCACGGAGGGTAAGGTGGAGCACAGCGTGACAGGAAAGATAAACCTCCTGGCGACCATAGCGCCGTCGTCGGTGAGGGAGATCAGGGCGACCAGACGGATGAACCAGCTGAAGGGCCAGGCGAGCGATACGCTCGAGGGGCTGCTCCGGCCGCTGGTGCTGGTGGTGGACGACGACAAGGAGTTCCGCGGCATCCTTCATGCCCACCTCCAGGCATCGGAGCTATGCAGGGCGGTGGCGGTCGCGTCGGCGACAGAGGCGCTGGGCGTGCTCACGCGCGACCCGGTGCAGCTGGTGGTGACCGACTTCCACATGCCGGTGATGGATGGGGTGGCGCTCCTGCGCGTGGTCAAGAAACGGTGGCCGGGGGTGATCCGGGTGCTGATGTCTGGGAGTCACGCCTCGGCGGTCCCAAGGAACGAGCTGATGGCGAAGTTCCTCCGGAAGCACGAGAGCCTGATGGTGATGACGGACGCCTTGCTAGGGCTGATCCCGATCTGACCCGACGTCCAGCGCATCCATCATGGCATTGAGTCGGGTTTCGCAGCCCGGGCAGTAGCCGTGAGAAATTCCGGGCCCGCTGTGTTCTGCGGTCGGGCCGATAGAGCCTCCGCACTCCGCGCAGAGCCTCGCGCCTATGAAGTGGCCCACCACCAGCTCGAGGTAGGCGCGGCAGCGCGCGGTGTCTCCTATGGCGCACATCTGCCCCGCGTGCACGTGCACGGCCGCGCGTAGAACTCTGAGCCGGTCCATCTCCGCCTCGGGCACGTCGGCGAGCTCGTCTTGAATCCACTCCATCATCCGCGGGTCGAGATTGAAGTCGAAGGTGAAGCCCGTCTTGGGGTCCTTGGATTTCATCGTCCTGCCTCCTGCGTTGTGGTGTCGATTATATTCTCGGGATCAGTTGCTCCACGCTTGCGCAACTCGGATCTGCACCATTTGACCACCTCGGCTTGGGTGTCGAATTCTGGGCTCAAGTCACGCATGCCGAATCGGTTGGTTTCGTCCATGTAGATCACACCGATCCAGCAGTCGACGTTTTCCAGGGTGCATTTTTGGGCGTTGTGAAATTTGGCGATCATCGTCCTGCCTCCTGTGGTTCCCGCCGTTGCTTTGATGCTACGCCCGTGGCGCGGCGGGATATTGCTACGCCTGCCAGGAACCGTACCACGTGCCGCTGCCCCCGTGCACCGTGTCAGCGACTCCCCATCGTGCGCCGCCGTCTCTGGTGGACTCATGCTCGGCAATGTCGATCAATAGGCCCATATCGCCATCAAGCACATCGTCTGCAATGTCTGCGGCCGACATGCGACCGTGCTCCTGCAAATACGCATTGACGCGGTTGGTCGGGCGCTTGGCGGCCGCCTCTGCAAGGGCGGGAAACGAAAAGGACTCGGTCGGCCTGATAGTATTGGCGGTCATGATGCTTGCTCCGTTGTTTGTTGTTGCGTCCATGATTATTTATTACACATTATGCGAAGTATGCAAGGGCTTAATCGCATAAAGTGCGATTAATATCAGGCCCCACCACAAAAGATCCAAGATAACGGCATCTTGCAACCGAAGAAAAAAACGATCAGCTCGCGCGAAACACCCGAATCATCTCGGCAATCCCGAGCAGAGCAGGCGCCTGCGGGCCCTTGGCGGGTTTGTCTTTGGCACCGTAAGCCAGCGCCGCCAGGCGCTGGAGCACCGCCGGCCGTACCCAGAGGAATTGTGTGCGCGCGCCGGCGGTGTCCGCTGGCCACCCCTTGGCAATGGCGGCCAGCGCCGCCTCATCGCCGTCCAGGGCGGCCGCCAGCAGGTCGGTGGGGCGACGCGCCCGGGTGACCCACCGAGCCTCGTCAAGCGCCGCTGCGCATGCTTCGGTCAGTGAGATTCTAGACATCGCTTTTTCTCCCCGCGGCCGCAGCCGCGTTTTTGAGGCAGTCCATAGCCTGCTCGGCCCATTCTCTGCCTCGCTTTATTCGTCGCTGGTCACGGTTGAGGTATCTGACCACCACCACCGCCGCCTCGTAGGCCCTCCGCCATCCGTCCGCGTCGCGAGCTCGGCGATAGGCCTGGTTGGCGTCGTCGCAAAGGAATGTCTCGGCGTCCCCGGTTCGGCGGTCGATGCAGTCGTTCATGAGGTGCTCCCGCTGTTGTATTCACGCAGCGCCGCTGAGATGCTGGCGGCGTCCGAGCCCTCGGTGTGACACACGGAGCAGCTGATCCACCAGACATTTCGCTTGTCAGACAGCTTGCGTGTTCCGCAGGTCAAGTCCTGAGATCCACAGTCGGGGCAGTGATACTGGGACGCCTGCAGCCCATCAAACAGCCTGTCGGCCGCGATGTCCCGGCCCTCGGCCGCCCGACCCCACTGGGCGTTTGCGGTGGTGACTCGCGCCCTTGAGCTACCAGGGGACAACTCGGATCGTCGCTGGGCGGCCTTGCTCGAGCCGACCACTGCCTGGTGATATTCCCGGAGCAGTGAAATGATCTGTGAAGCTGGCATGGGGCTCTCCTTGTTTTTCGTGATCCCGCGCCCCGAGGGGCTAGTTGGTCTTCTTGATCCACCCAGCGACCGTGCCCTTGACCCGGCCGGTGGCGATGCGGTGGCGGACCTGGCCGTCAAGGCTGGCCCACATGGTGACCTGGTCGCAGCGGCCGGTGTTGAGGTCCATGGGGCCGGCTGTCATTCCGTCGGGGCGCGTGACGTGGACGTGCGAACCGATGTGAGCCAGGGCGGCGCCCAGGTCGGCGGTGTGAATCGTGGTGCTGGTCAGGCTGTTGTGGGCGGTGTAGTTGGTCATGTTGCGCTCCGTCGTGTTATTTGTCGTTGCGTCCATGATTATTTATTACACATCCTGCGAAGTATGCAACCCCTTAATCGCACTTTGTGCGATATTTCTTCGACGAGCCCGAACTTCTTCAAAGGAAACGCGGCGATTGACGCAGAGAAAAAAAAGAAGATAATAGGAACTGCGCCCGAAACTCACCCGCTCCCGCCGCTGAATGCGCGCGAAAAAGCCACGGCGCCCCAAACCGGAGGCCCGCATCAATGGCCGCTCAGACGCCCGCACCGCCCGAATCAACAGAACTCACCGTGACGGTGATCAAGGCCGCCCCGAAGATCGATGTTGACTTCGGTCGGGCCCGGGAGGACGCCGACGAGGTGCAATGGGGACTGAGTTTCCCGCTCCCGCGTCCCTTAGATGTAGATAAACTCCTGCTGCTCTTCTCGGTTTCGGATACGCTCCAGCAATGCGTCGACGCAATGGTGTCAAATATTGACGCCAGGGGATGGGCTCCCGAGCCTGTCCTGGACCTCGATGCAGACGATGCCGCGGAGCAGGTAGCGACGGCGATGTATCTGGAGCGCCGGTCTCGATCCCCGGCCGCCTCAATGCCGACAGCAGAGGAGGTGGAGGAGACGCTGAAGGAGTGGCGGCGCGAGGCCCGTCTGGAGAAGGCGCTGCTCAAGCTGCGCGTCAAGGCCCTGTGCTACGAGAGCTCTTTCTCGGAGCTCCGCCAGCAGAAGCGTCGAGACCGAGAGGTGATCGGGTGGGGGGCCTGGGAAATAATCCGCAGCGACAGCGGCGATATCGTCCGCGCGAAGCACGTCCCGTCGCGCACACTCTGGCTGACTACGATCGATGACGAGGTCACCGCGACGCCGGCCTGGCTCCCGACGAGCGATGTCAGCCGCGAGGCCGTTATCGTCGACCGGCGCTTCCGGCGGGTGATCCAGATCGACAGCGCTGGCGCCTATACCTATTTCAAGTGGTTCGGTGATCCGCGGATCATCTCGGCCAAAAGCGGGAAGCCCTACGACTCTGAGAAGGACCTCCTCGAGGCTGATGGAGAAGACCACGAGGCCGGCGAGGTCAAGGGTGAGCCCCCGAAGCCGGCGACGGAGATCTTGTGGTTCGGGACGTACTACCCGGAGGGCGCCTACCCGCAGCCACGGTGGCACGGGCTGATCCCGAACATCGTCGGCAGCCGCGAGGCGTCAGAGGACAACGCCCGGTACCTGTCGAACTCCGCCATCCCCCAGGGGCTGCTCCTGGTCTCGGACGGGCGGGTCGGCCCCTCGTCGAAGGGCAGCCTGTCGACGTTCTTCGAATCGAACGAGGGGAATGCGCGGCAGAAGATCGCCGTGGTGGAGGCCACCACCCCGCGCGAAAACGCGATCCTTCCTGGGTCCGGCCGCGTGCAGCTCGAGTGGGTGTCGCTGCGGCAGGCCCAGCAGGACGACCTCACCTTCAGCCAGTACATCATGATGACCTCCGACCAGGTGGGCGAGGCCTTCCGCCTGCCGTCGCTGCTGCGCGGCCGGGTGAAGGACCTGAATAAAGCCAACGCCGTCGCCGTGCTGGAGTTCGCCGAAGACCAGGTGTTCGCCCCGGAGCGCCAGTCCTTCGACGACCTCATCAATGACACCCTGGTCGCCAACTGGGGGATCCGGTTCTGGCGCTTCAAGTCCCTCGGCTCTCGCAAGCGGGATCCGGAGTCCATCGCCAAAATCGCCGAGGCGTTCCTCCGCGCCGGCGTGGTCACCCCCGCCGAGCTGCGGGATCTTGCCGAGCAGCTGCTGGGTGTCGACCTCCCGAGCTCGGCCAGCGACTGGCAGCACATCACTCAGCTGATGGTCACCGCCGGCCACATCCCCCCCTCGGCCAAGCCGCCGGAAACGGTGAGCCAGCCAGTCGGGCCGCCGGCGGATCCGGATGAATTGCAGGAGCCGCCGACCGGGTCCGCCGAGGACATCGCGAAACGGATCCTCAAGATGGAGGCCTTCCTTGCCACTGCCCGCCAGGCGGAGGCGATGGCCACGATGCCGGAGCCCGATGGAACTTCTTGAGCTCCCCAGCCGCGAGGTGCTGGTGCAGCGAGGGCCAAGCGTTGGCTTCGTCGGCCCGTCCATGGCCCGCGTCCGCATCCCCAAGGCATCCCAGGCCCAGGGTTACGTGCTGCTCCACCGCGGCGCTCACGGCGCCTGGCAGACGTTCCGCCTGACGTCGCGGAAGGAGACAGCCGCCAGGAAGCGGGCCGCCCGGGTGGCGCGGCTCATTGGCCGAAAGATTATTCTCGGTGAGCTCGTCCAGGTGGCCGGGGAGACGCAGGTGATCCGATCCATCGCCACCTACGAAACGATGTCCAAGGCCGAGCTATTCGCCCGAGCTGCAGCTGCGGCCGGCGAGGTGGCGGACATCTACAAGGCCAAGGATCCGGACCCGTACAACCCCCGGCAGTTCGACAAGATGACGGACGCCCTCGCGCGCGACCTTAACAGGGTGGCCAAGCCGGCGTTTGTAGCCACGGTCGAGAAGGCCGTGACGTCGTCCAAGATCGACTGGGCCACGGCCACCGAGAAGCAGATGGAGGCCTTCAGCAAAAAGCTCGCCGCAACTCTTGGCGTCTCTGCCGCTGCGGTCTGGAAATCGATCCGCCCCACGGTGGTTGACTCCTCCGTGACGATGGCCACCGAATCCCGCGCAGCCTTCGTGAAATCGAACAATCTCACGGTGGACAGGGTCATCTCGCTCCAGGACAAGGCGGCCGTGACCAGGTCGGCGATGACGAACGCGCACTACGTGCGAGAGTTCGCGACCGGGCAGATGAGCCCGAGCCTGAGTTCGCAGGCCCGGGTGATCGTCCAGTCTGGAATTAGCAAAGGCGAGAGTTCCCGGATGATCGGGAAGGAGCTCCACCGGGTTCTCGGCCGGGCGGCCGGCGGCCAGACCGAGGCCTACTTCCGAATGGCTGCGAGCGCGATCAACGCCAGGTCCCGGGAGTTCTCGTCGTTGCGATCCATGCAGGACGCGGGGATCGATAAATACGAATGGAGCTCGGTGCTCGATGAGATGACCACGGAGACCTGCCGCTTCCTCGACGGCCAGGTATTCTCTGTTCAGGGCGCACTCGACCGATACAAAGCCGCCGACGCTCTAGAAGACCCCACAGACATCAAATACGAGATGCCGTGGTTCTATGACAAGCCGATCCGCGGCGGCGAGCACGACGGCAAGATGGGAATCTTTATGAACCAGCGCGGGGGGATGCAGCGTGTCGCTGTGGTTGAAAAAGGTGGCTTCGGGAAACGGGACGCGATCGGCACCTACTCCAACACCAAAAGCTCAAAGGCGTTGGAGGGAATGGGGATGCCTGCATGTCCAGGGCACAGTTTGTGACGCAGCACTACCATCCCGGTAGATTAACCGGGACAGAGGAAGACGATGAGCAACATAATCCAGCCCGGACTCTCGCACCTGATCAGCACCATGGATCTCGCCCGCATCGAGGACGCTGTCCACAAGGCGGTGATGCGCTCGGCCGAACTGCGTGGACAAAAGATGTACACCGAGGGCAAGATCTCGCACAGCGAGTACGACCGCCGCGCGAAGTACTGCATCGAGCTCGCGCTGCGCTGGCGCAAGGAGCGTCGGTTCGCGCTCGAGCAAATCGGCGACGCGCTCAAGACCGCCCTGATCAGCTGGATCGACGGCGATGAATACGAGCCCCGCGACGGAATGTGGGCCGACCCCGACCAGAACAACCCGGCAGGTACATTATGAGAATCCTGAAGTCCCTCGACCCCCACTACCTGGTGCATCGGCTCGCCTCCGATCAGATCGTTGGCGTGCTCGCTGACCGCGACCTCGGCGCCCTGGCCGATGACGACATGATGCTGGCAGACGGTGAGGTGGACCCCGACTGTGAGCCTCTCGCCCATGGCGTGGTGCGGCTCCGGAAGGGCGTGCGGTTTGCCTCTGGCGAGGCGGCCGTCGCCAAGCTCGGCGAGAAGCTCGACCCGTTCATGGCCCGGACTTTCGGTGCGTCCGCTGACCCGGTGTGGTTCCACCCGCTCAAGTCCGTGGACGCCTGGGAAGAGGCCGCCGTGGTGAAGGGGCTGGAGGTGCCAGTTCGAATCCTGAAGGCCGCCGAGGTGATTCCGGATGAGGGCGCGCTGAGCGAGCTGAGTTCTGCTGGCCTTGGCGAGGTGGCGAAGCTACTGGACTCGAATCCAGAGAGTGAGGGCGCCGAGGAGTTGGCGGTGATCGTGAAGGCCGAGTACGATCGCCGCGGACTCGAGCCCGATGAGTCGCTGCTGATCTTCAAGGGCCTCTGGGGTTACCCCGCTGGGAAAGCCAGACTGTCGAAGCGATTGGTTGAGATGATGCCAACGCACAAGGTCTACGTTGAACCATTTGTCGGGAGTGGCGCGGTGCTATTCGCGAAAGAGAAAGTAGGCACCGAGGTTGTGAACGACACCGACCCAGCTGTGGCCGAGGCCTGGCAGGTTCTTTCTGAGTTGACCGCGCAAGATCTAAAGCGCCTCTGTGGGATGAACTGGACCGGCGATCGTGACACCTTCACGAGAATGAAAAAAGAGACCGGCGGTGACGACGTAGTCAAGCTACATCGGTTTTTCTATCTCTCTAAATTTGCTTATGGTCGGTGGCGAGGGACTGGATTTTCTCCTGAAATGCAAGGACATACGGTCACAATGGCCCGAATGCTGGAAAAGAACGCTCCCCGTGCCCAAGGCGTGGTCGCTCTTCATGGTGACTACGAGGCCGTGTGTCGTAAATACGACGGCCCAGACACGTTACACTTCCTCGATCCTCCGTACGCTGGATATGCCTCCGCTGTGGGAGAAAAGAACTTCGACGAGGAGCGTTTTTTTAAGATGCTCAAGGAACTCAAAGGGAAGTGGATCGTCACATACGGGGTCAAGGGCAAGCTACCCAAGATGCTCCGTGATTCCGGATTTACTGTAAAGAAGGTCACCACCCATCGTTCGATCCGGACGAGCGTCGCCTCCACGAATCCGTCTGCGGTGCTTGATCAACTGATCGCATACAACTTCGATCCGAATGCCAAGGCCGAAGACCCAGCGCTTGCCCCGACAGAAGAGCCAGCCGAGGCGCCTGTCGAAGCGGAAAAAAAAAACCTAAATTCCCCGGACGCTGAGAAGCAGGAGGGCTCGCCGGTCCTCTGTTTCTATCACGGCGATCTGGACGGCGTGGCGTCCGCCGCGGTTGTTCTTCAGGCCCACCCGGCCGCCGAGCTGGCGAGCATCAACTACGGGCAGGAGTTCCCATGGGACACCATCAAGGACCGCGAGACGGTCTACATGGTGGACTTCGGGATGCAGCCGTTCGAGGAGATGGTCAAGCTCAAGGCCGAACTCGACGAGATGGGGACCAGGTTCGTGTGGATCGACCACCACATCACCGCGCTCGAGGCCGCAGAGAAGGCGGGCTTCGAGGTCGACGGTCTCCGCGAGATCGGCCAGGCCGGCTGCGAGCTGACATGGAAGTTCATCCACCCCGACGACCCCATGCCGGAGGTGGTTCGCCTCGCTGGTCGATTCGACGTCTGGGACCACGAGGACCCGAACGTCCTGCCGGTGCACTACGCGATGGAGGCAATCCCCGAAGCCAACGACCCGAGCAGCGAGTGGTGGGCCGAGTGGCTCAAGAAGGGCGAGGGGGACTTCGCTGAGCTCGTCGCCCAGGGCAAGGCGATCCAGGGCTGGCTCGAAGAGTTCAGCGCCGGCCGGATGAGGTTCTCGTCCTTCGATGTGGACTTCGCTGGGCTCAAATGCGTGGCGGCCTGCACCTCTCTCCCTGGGTCCATTCAATTCGAGTCGGTTGGCAAGGAGCACGACGCCGCGATCTCGTTCTGCTTTTCGCCGAGAAACCAGTGGAACGTCTCGATGTATTCCATCAAGGAAGGCGTCGACGTCGGGAAGGTCTGCATGGACAACGGCGGCGGTGGTCACGCTGGCGCCGGCGGGTTCCAGTGCACGGAGCTGCCGTTCGACCTCCCGGCCTCCACCAAGAAGGCTTACGACCTCCGCGAGCCCCTCGCCGCCTACGCTCACGACGCCTGGTCTCGGTGGATGGATCATCTCTTCGAGCAGGCATCTCCCGACGGGACGATGGCGCCCGAAGACGTGGAGCGATGGAAGCGCCTGATCACGACCAAGTACGCCGACCTCACCGAGGATGAAAAGGAGTCCGATCGCCTCGAGGCGGACCGGTTGCTGGCGGTGATGAGCGGGCGGGACGACGAGGTCGAGAAGGCCGCAGTGGCACCGCTTGCCCCGGCCCCGGCGCTCGCCGTTTTCAAGCCGACCGAGGAGAACTCCTTCGACGACGTGAAGGAGCTGCTCGAGAAGTTCGGGACGGACGAATCACTCGGCGCCGGTGTCGGGGTCGGGCCGAAGTGGAACGGCCAGCTCGCCATCGTTCACAGCGTACCTGACGGCGTGTCGATCCACTACGAAGGCAACCCCACCGAGCAGGCTCCGAACCTCAAGGCCATCGCCGCGTCGGCCGCCAAATTCGACGACGGGTATGCTCTCATCGGCGAGGTGGTGGAGGCTGACATCGGCGCGGTGTTCATGGCGCGCGACGTGCTCCACTGGGCGGGTGTCGACCACTCGGCCGAGCCGTGGTCTGCGCGACAGAAGATCCTAGACCAGGCGGTCCCGCAGGCGACCGCCGCCATCGCCCCCGCCCCCGCTCGGCTGGTTCATTCAGCCGACACTTTGAAGGCCGCGATCACCTGGGCGGCCGAGGTTCCGGGATCCGTCGGGGCGGTGATCACCCCCGCTGATTCAGTCGCGACGCCAGGTGGATCCGCACCTCAGATTGCCGAGGTTCGGACCCCTCGGATCGTCAACGCGATGGTGGTCGGAGCGGATTCGAATCCGGATGGATCCAACGTCTATCAGTGCGCCGTCGGGCCGCTTTCGGATTCGGAGTCAGATCGTCTTAAAGAGGTGGTCGAGGTCGGTGGGCGGAACTATGCAATCGTCGGATCTGTGTGTACACCTTCTGTGAATGCCTCTGTGGGCGATACACTAAGAGTGGAAGTGGGCGAAATATTGGTGGTTGACAGCGAAGATTCGGCCGCGATAGGATGGGACTCATCAAAGGTACTCGAGCGGGTGCACGTAAAACCCGCGACGGTATCCGAAGTTCGAGCACTGGCGCGACCACATGAGATCCAGAAACTCTGCAAAATCCTCAAGCGCGATTCGGAGCGGCATTACATCCTCAGTGTTGTGCTCGAGCCGAACGATGGCAAGGGCGAAGCACCACTGGATCCCGACGCCCACAACGATATTTACTCCGACGACGAGATCTGGGATGCCTGCGTGTATTGGTACGAGCAGGGCGCCGGCCTTGGCGTCATGCATGAGCGCGGAGCGACCACCTCAGAGCTGCTCCCGGTCCACAATATCATCGCCCCGGTCGACATGGAGATCGGCGGCGAGTTTGTGCGGGCTGGTTCGTGGCTCATTGGATCTCTCGTCCTATCTGCCGACCTCTGGCAGCGGATTGAATCTGGGGAGCTCAACGCGTGGAGCGTTGATGGACGAGCGCTTCGGCGCCCCGAGGCAATAGCAGCTTGACTTCGTTCAGTAACTTTTTTCTCAGCGCCGCACAGAAAGCCAAAGACCCGGATGAGAAAGACAAGATCTTCAGGCTGCGACGGATTGCCATTGATGAAGTCCACCTGGTCAACGCTGGCGCCAACAAACAAACTTTTTTGATCCGCAAGGACGAGGGAGCTACCATGAAAACCGCAGACATGATTCCCGGTGCCACGGGCATCAAAAACTCCGCCGGCGTGGTCGTCACCAAGGCCGACGCCATGGCAGGTGCCGACGAGGACCTGCAGAAGCTGATCGAGAAGATGGCGAAGGAGGGCAGCGGTTCTCCCGAGGGACTGGTCGACAGCCTCAAAAACATTTCCAAGGTGCTCGCGAGCGTGGCCCAGAAGGCCGAGGAGCCCCCGATGGAAGAGGACCCCCCCGCCGAGGAGCCGCCGCCCGCCGAGGAAGATGACACCGAGAAGGGTGCCGCCGCCCCGGCTCCCGCCGCGAAGGCCGAAGGCGAAGGCGTCGAGGCGGCTGTCGCGAAGGCCGCGCCCGCCGACCCGTTCAAGACGATCGACGACCAGCTCGAGCGAATCCAGAAGGCCGAGCGCGAGATCAACAGGGGCACCATCGCCACCAAGGCGGTGGAGGTGCTTCAGAAGATCGCCGGGGGCCTGGGCATCGAAGAGAAGAGGGTGATCCAGGAGAAGCTGGTGAACATCGCCAAGTCGCTGGGTGATGCGCCCGCGCCGGCGAAAATCCCCGACGGGAATTCCAAGCCCGGTGAACACCCCGTCAAGCCCCCCCAAGATGGCGGCTGGGACTTGTACCAGGACATCAACGAGAAAAAGTAACGCCCCCGCGGCAGAACAAACAAGGAGCGAGAGACATGACCCCTAACCAGGACCAACTCGTGAGGCTCAAGAAGGCAGCTTGGGGCTACACTGATCTGTCGTCCGGCGGCGGCCTGATGAATCAGGCTTACGCCAAGGAATTCGTGGAGCTCACCGTCAAGGAATCGGTGGCGATGAAGGACATGAACGTCTTTCCGACGCCCGCTGCCACCTACAAGGTGCCGAACCTCGCCTTCAGCGGCACGGTGCTTTTCCCCGGTGTGATCGGCCAGGCCCTCCCGGATGCCTACCAAAGCCAGCCCGACTCCGACAAGGTCGAGTACGTGGCGAAGCTGTACAAGGCCAAGATCGGTATCCCCGACGAAATCCTCGAGGACAACGTCGAGGAGGCCAAGCTCAAGTCCCGCGTCCAGGGCCTTCTGGCCAAGAAGATCCGCTCGGACTGGGAGTGGATCATCTTCGAGGGCGACACCGCCAGCGCCGTCCCGACCCTGGCCGTCCAGGACGGGCTGTTCAAACTCGCCACGTCCAACACCAAGGACGCCGGCGGCGCGCAGCTGTCTCTCACCCAGCTCAAGGCGGCCTGGAAGCTCATGCCGAGCGAGTTCCGGGGGCAGAAGAAGGACATGAGGGTTTGGTGTGGCGCCAATCCTGTCGAGGACTACGGCGACTCCATGATGGATCGCCAGACCCAGGTGGGCGACAACGCGATCAAGGGCGACTGGGACGGCCCCTGGTTCAAAAAAATGCCCATCGTCGACGTCCCGAAGATCGCCGAGGACCTCACCCCGGGTACGTACAGCCACGCGCTGTGCTGCCACCCGAAGAACGCCACGGTCGGCATCTGGAAGAACATCGAGATGGAGCCGGAGCGCGACGCCGACGCCGGCGTCTGGAACCTCATCGTTCGTCTCCGGTTCGGCATCGCCTGGGCCGAAGAGAACGGCGTGGTCGAGATCACCAACCTGCTCGCCACGTAGCGGGCTGCTGTTCCCTGGGCGGTTGATCCGCCCGGGGACAAAAAGGAGGCCATCATGGCCGTTTCGAATGTCGTCGTGACCAAGACTGTCGCGGGCGAGAGCAACCAGCCTCACCGCCAGGTGTTGATCAGCCTCGACCTCGATGCCAGCTACCCGGCCGGCGGGTATCTGGTGCCGCTGGTGGGCATCGACAACGCCGAGGGATTCGAGATCGCCCTGGCGTCCGCCGCTCCGATCACCGACTATCGCTTCTGGTGGAATCCGTCCACCAAGAGGCTGGTGGTGTATGTGCTCACCACTGGAACGGCCGCTGTTGTCGGCACCGGCGTCAGCCTGGCTGCGGTCACCGGCCTGCTGCTCAACTGCATCTTGAAATAGGAGGCCACCATGTCCGTCACCATCTATGAAGAGTTCGGAAGCGGCGGCGCGAACCTGGTTCCGGGAGGCGCGGGCGGAGCCCCGACCCTAGCCGAAGCCCTCCGGCAGACCGCCGACGACCTGGCCGCACTGAAGGCTCGCGGCGACACGGCAATGCAGACCCAACTGGATCTCGTCACCGTCCAGCAGACGGCGATCCGCACCGCGGTAGACGCGGCGGTCGGAAAGGTCAACGCTCACCTCGCTATGTCCGGGTCTCACGTCGCCGCGGACGTGGACAATCCGATCGCGTCCCCTGCCGCCACCGACCCGACGGCGGACATCCTGCTGCTGGTGAACGACGCCTACGACATGATGCTAGCGCACATGGCGATGGACGCTGGCGGCGCGGGTGTCCATCCCGGCGGCGCAGACACCACCAACCTGATCACGGCGACCTATCCCGCGACCACCGAGGCGGAGGCCGTGGCCCTGCATAACGACATCCACGCCCAGTACACGCAGCACATCGCCAACAACGGCGCCGCGTACCACACCAACGCGGATGTCACGAATACCTACACCGAGGGCGCGGCGTCGGACTGGGATGATCTGGTTGCGACCGCGAACGGGTTCAAGGACACGACCGGCTTCAACCAGCACGTGATTTTGACCGCTGGCCCGACCCATGGCGCCACGGACGTCGCCCACGTGATCACCGCACCCGATTGCGGCGTGCAGATCACGGCCCTTTGGCTGGAGATCAACGAGTTCCAGACGGACTACAATGCCCACGTCGCCCACCTGGGCGTGCACCCGAACGCAGGCACCGCGGACGCCACTGCCGTCGCGACCACCGAGGCAACTGCTGTGGCCTTGCTCACCGCGCTGATCCCCGTGCTGAATGCGCACATGACCAACGCCAACGACCACCTCGACGCTGACGCGACCACCGCACAGGTGGCAGGGGCGGCGACGGAGTACGAGGACATCATCGTGGTGACGACCGAGTTCAGGGCGTCACATGTCGCCCACTTGGCCCAGGGTCCGGCGCTGCACCATCGGGTGGATGGGACGAACACTGCCTCGGCGATTGGCGCCGGCGGCGACGTGACGGTGCTCGGCACCGGCGGAGCGGCAGCGATCGGCCTGCTCAAGGGCTAGCACCCAGGCGCTGTAGCGCCCCTTAATATTGGCCATCGCCAAAGGAGTCCACAATGACCGCGCAAATCAACCATGTCCGCCTGAAACCGCGCAAACCGGCCGCTGGGCAGGTGAAGCGTCAATACGGCGCCCCTTGGGGGTTCAACTACAAAGCGGGTGTCTGGTATGTCGAGCCGGACGATCTCGCCGATGAGCGCGTGGCGTATTTGCGTACCATCCACATGAATTCGTGCGATCCATTCTCGCCGCGCGCGTTCAATCTCTGCACCCGCGAAGAGGCGGAGCAGATCAAGCTCTACGAGGAGTCCGGTGAGCTCGAGCAGGTGCTGAAGGCCTCACGGCCCGCCGCCCCTCCGGCCCCGACGGCCGAGGGCGCCGCGGCTCCCTCTGAGGATCTCAACCTCCCGGCGCCGAAGTCCGAGCTCGCGGCCGCCGCGCAAGCGGCAGCCACGGCATCTGCGGAGGCGCTCGAGAAGAAATCGGCACCACCGCCCGCGGAGCAGCTGACGCAAGATGCCACTGCTGACCCGCCCAGCGCTCCCAAGAAGACGGGGGCCAAGTCCAACAAGTCGAAGGCCGGCCGCCCCCGGGCCCGTCGGCGAAATCCTGGACGTTAGGCCAGGCCCCTCGTGTCCACGACACGAACCAGAGACTGGCACATGGCCGCGTACTACCAAGACGTGGCCGACGCCCGCGAGATAAAACTCGAGATGCAGGTGGTGGTGTCCGGGGGCCGCGGACAGGACTGCGAGTTCGTCTTCACGGACCCCGCCGACTTGATCCCCGAACTAGAACAGTCCTGGAGTGGCTCCAAGCAGGCACGCTACGCGGGCAGGCTGAGGGCCGTGAGGCAGCAGATGGCACAGGCCCAGCGCCGCCATCAACGACGATCTGGCTGAGCGCGAAGAGCGCCAGCCGAGTAGGAGTAAATCATGGCTGTAGGCGATCTTCCGGTGCCTGTGAAATCAACCGTCAACGCCACCGCGGCTTCTGGCGAGAAGGTGCCGTTCAACGGCAAGCGGGTGCGGATCTACATGGAGAACCTGTCCACGTTGTACGACGTGTGGATTTATTGGGGCACTGCTGCGGTGATCGGCGAGGGACGTCGGCTGCAGGCCGATGGCGGCGCGATTGAAATCGAGATCGATACCTCCAAGGGTGATGACTGGGCCAAGGACTCGATCCACATGATCGCAACCGGTGCCAGCGCCGACGTGGCGGTCGAGGAGCTTTCGTCATGAGAATCTGGCAAAGACTTGGCAGGGGAATAAAGTCCGCTGCAACTGCCTCATACGTGATCATCACCAACGGCGTCGACGTCGCCCGGCTGTCCGCGGCCAATCTGGGCCACAGCGTCACCGACATCGTGCTCTCTACCCAGCACCTCGGCGCGGACGGAAACCCGATGCCGAGTGGCTTCGATGCGGCAGCGGCTCTTGCCACCATTCAGCTCGGCCAGCTTATGTCAGTGAACGGTCAAGGGATTGCGAGGAGCGGGATCCACTTCACGGCGGTCCGGTTTTCTGCAACCGAAATCGACCTGGCTGGTGGTTTTCCTTCGATCACGAATAAGGGACAGTTCATCGGCGTGGCGCAGATCAGTTCCGCCGGAGTGATCACCATCTTCTATCCGCAGGTGCATGCCTTCGACTGGAACGCTGCCAACGCCCGGCTGACCATCACCGGCGCGACGTTCGATCCGACGGACACCTTCGTGGTTGTGATTACCGGCGCTGATCGCTACGCCAACGACCCGGGAAACTATGGCATGTTCGCCGAGGTGGGCCACTTCCCGACTCGGGGCGACAGTGCTGGCGCAGACCTTCTGCCAGGTGGGGCGCAGGCCTTCACTGCCGGCTGGGTTGATGTTGGCCCCGAGATCGGCCTGCTGTTCATTGGCTGGTTGGAAACGTTCTGGACCCTGAATATCAATGACAGCACAGGTCTTCAGGTGCGGCTAGTGGAGAAGCATGAGAGCGGCGGGGCAGAGGAGTATCCGGCATCAGTCGAAACTTATGGTGTGGCCGCAGTTGCAGTGCAGGCTGGCTACCACGCCATCACGGCGGACATCGACCAGTTGCTTCCACTTAGCTACAAGATCTCCGGCAAATACCCCGTTGGCCAACTGCAAATCAAGGCCGGGGTATTGGGCGCGGGCGTCGATGCTTCGGCCGACGCCCTACGTGTCATCCGTAGCACATTCGAGGGGTAGATATGGGATTCCAAGGACACGGAAGCGCCGCTTTGGATGCCCTTCAGGCATTCGGTTTTTGCCATGTTTCAACACCGGCAGCGACAAATATTGCCACCGGTGGGACCTATGTCAAAACAGCGGGCACCACCTCCCCGGGCACTGAAAGAGACTTCACCCACACAGATAACCGGCTGACGTACACCGGCACAGAAACGCGTTTATTCGCGGTGATCGTGGCGGTGTCGATGACGTCGAGCAACAATGTCACAACCCACTGGCGCGTCGCCGTCAACGGAACTCCGTTGGCCTCGTCTGAGCAGAAGCGATTGGTGGCAACTGGCGGCGATGTTGGCAACGCGAGCATTTCTACGGAAGTCGAACTGTCTACTGGCGATTACGTTGAGGTCTGGTGTACCACTGAAGTGGGTGAGGACACTAAGACGATCCAAGCCGAAAACATGACGCTGACCGTGGAGTAGGAGAAAACAATGATTCCACTTCCTGAGAAAATCGAAATCACCGCGAACGTGGCCCCCGACAACCTGAACGACGGGGCGCGGGCAAAGTATGACAGCGGCGAACAGACGGGCGTATTCGAGCCCAAGGACCTGAGCACCGCAGCCCGGGTGAAGTACGACGCCTACTACGCGGAGCGCATCCGCCGCAGAGACCCGTCACAGCCAGGCGTGGCCCAGGAAGCCCTGGACTGTCTGGCCGAGCTGAAGGCCGACAATCGGTCCACGGAGGAACTTCACAGGCTGGGCTACTCGTACCGCAGCACCCTGAAGCCTGCCCAGAACGAAGAGAAGCGCATCCAGCGGGACCTTGGACGGATGCTGTCGAAAGACGTGCAGGAGAACCCGGCCGTCGCGCTGAAGGTGGCGGACGTGAAGGGGAAGATTGCCGACTTCGTGGAGTTCGTCCCCAAGGCCGTGGAGCCCGCGCCCATGGCGGAGTAGCCAATGGTCGCCAACGTCTACCCTAGCCGCGCAGCCGAGCGCACAATATTTTTGGAGCGGTTCAGGAATCCTGCCGACGTGGCCAGGAACGGGGGCACCCTTGTTGGAAACCCGACGTTCCTTTCCGGTGGTGGAGTGCGGTTGGACGGGGCCGCAGATGCGGCGACCTTCGCTATTGGCGCTACGGAATTGGCTGTCCCTGAAATCTCGTTCGACTGCCGATTCACCCCAGGCTTCGCGGTAGACGATTCGGCCAACCACTATCTATACGACTCTTCGGCGAGCAACAGATACGCGGTCGTAAAAGATATACTTAATCAACTCAATATTACGCTCGGCGACTTGTCGGTGCAGGCCATCCTTCTGGGTGATTACCAAGCCTACTGGCTCACTAACGAAGAGAACCGCCTGATCGTTTCTTCCAACGGCACGTTGACCAATGTGTGGTTGAACGGTACTCAAATTCTCACCAACGACTCCACCGCGTGGACGGTCAAGTACCCGACGGTTTTGACAGTAGGATCGCGCTACAGCGGTATCCAGTTCTTTGAAGGTGCGATGCACAGCCTCGCTATCCGCGCCCGTCTACTCACCCAGGCAGACGTAGACGCCATAGAGAGCGGGCGCCTGTGGACCTACCCCAACGAGTCGACTCTGTACGCCGACATGTCCACCGCCATCATCGACGGAGTAGCCGATCGCACCCTGGACCGGAGCCGCAACGGGCTGACGGTGCTTCTGGGGAATGGCACGGGCACCGGGACTCCGGCCTGGCAGAACCCGGGCTTTCTGTTCGACGCGGTGAACGACCTGCTCACGCTACCAGCCGATCCCACCGGGACCTTCACTGTGGCTTGGAAGCGGCGGAATGAGGCGACGGTGTTTGAGAGCGACCTCACCACATGGAATCTGATTAAGGTCGGTGGTGGCTTCACGGGGTTGCTGGACTATCTGGCCTGGTGGCCTTTCACGCTTAGCCCGTTGCAGCAGGTCGACCTCAACTACCAATGGGCCGGGGGCAGAGCATGAGTAGATTTCTACCCCCTGTGACGGACGGGCTGGTCTTGGCCGTGCTCCCCTACGCCAACTCCCTGTTGGACCACTCCGGGGCTGGTCGGCATCCCTCTCTGTCCGCAGTTGCAGGCATGGAGTGGATACGGTCCAACGGTGTGATGCAGCTTCGGGCGACTGGGACTGGCTTACTTACGGTGGCTAACGACGCGACCATAGAAGCCATCACGGACAACTCGTTTTTCGTTGGTGTTAGCGGCAGCGACCCTGTGTCGCAGGCCAGGTGGTTCAGCAAGCGGGATGCTGGCGGTACCCAACTGGACGTGTACGCAGACACAGCCACAACGGTCGGCATATACGACGGCATTGTCGCGCGGGCCGCGACAATGGGGTCATGGGCAGGGGTGCATAGTTTTGCTCTGAATTTCCCATCTGGCGGGGCTGGGGACTTGTTCAGAAACGGAGTTCCGCACGCGGCATTCAGTGGGGTTTCTACGTTCTCTGGACACACTGCCGATATCTCGATCGGCAACCAGTACACCGGAACGAAGCCACTTAGCAAACCGCAATTCGCCTTGCTTTGGTACTCCCGGATTCTAGCAGCTTGGGAGCATTCCCTGAACCACGCCTGGAGTGAGTCCCTGCGCTCTCCTAGCCTGCCCCACAACCGGCGCTTCTTCGACATGGGCTCACTGGTGGAGCACGGCAACGCGAACGGCGAAGTGGCATCCTACGATTTCAGCGACGTGACCGGACGCAGTGCGCCCGACCGCAGTGGGGGCGGCTACACCGCTACCCTGGTCGGCCCGGTCATGCCGGTCAACACGGAGGTGGGACGGGCGCTTTCGTTCGATGGTGACACTTCTCGGGCGACGCTGGCTAGTGATGTGGTGGGCAATGCTGCGGTTTCATTCAGCGCGTTAGTCCGGGCCAACAGTTCTGGCGGTGCTGGTGGTGGAAGACTTATTGACAACACGAAGTTTCTGATTTACTTCCGCTCGGCCAATCGCATTAGTTTGTCGTCGAACGGAGGGGTAACCAAGATCGAAAGCCCCGCCAGCAGCATTCTGTACAAAAATTGGCATCACCTCGTAGTCACCAGGGACGCAGCAGGTGCTGGGGAAATTTACATTGATGGTGCGGTAGTCATCACGGGAGCTACAGGCACGCCTGTTGCGGCAGCGGCTGTTGTGCTTGGAAATCGGGCAGCGGGTACTCGCGGCTGGGATGGTGACATAAAAAACGTGATCCTTCACAATCGCATTTTGGATGGTGCAGAGGTAAAGGTCGACTACGCCAAGATTGCCCGCAAGGTGATGTACCAGCTCAAGCTAGATCAGGTCCCCCCGACATTTACCGATGTGCTACCTGGCCAGGTAATCCCCGGGACGGACTACACGGTGAGAACTGGGGCATTTGCGGTGCGGGAAGACCCCGCAACAAGCGAGAACTATATAGTGTGCGTGACGGCTGGGGTTTACACGCGACCGAATCCTTTTGCTTCCGGAACGTCAGAATTCGACGTGGAAAAAGGCGGCGGCACGAACAGCCTGAATCTTCTGTTTAGCGTGGTGGCCCCGACAGACTGGACAGATCCTGCCCAGAACGGCTACATGTATCAGTTTAGTTCGACGGAACGGGCCGTGCTCCGCAGAATAACGGCGGGTGGATCGACGCCGATTGCTATGTCAGATGCCGCCTACGTTGTTAACAATCAGAGATACAAAATCCGGATTTCGGTCAGCTCTGTTGGCGTATTTACGGCATACATCATGGGCGGCACTTTCGCAAACTGGACCCTGGTCAGCGCGGCGGGTGGCGGATCGAATCCGGTGACAGACACCACGCACACGACTAGTGTTTACACCGTGTTCGATTTTGACGCGGGTGATCGGCAATATGGAGAAATCCGTTACTTGGGCGTAGTGAAGCCATGACCCCCAGAGACCTCCGGACAGAGTGGCTCGGCACCGGCAGCGGCGTGCGCCTTCGCTGGAGGGTCGACCTGCTCGCTACGGCCATGCTCACCTGGACTCACGTCGAGGTGTTCTCCCGCGCCAACGAGGCGGCCCCGTGGGTGGCCACGGGTGCCCCTGTGCTGCTCGTGGCTGGGACGAACGAGTATTCCCTGGACCATGTAGCCGGGACCGAGACAACGCTCTACACGGTCGCCCTGTGGGTGGCTGGGCCGACGGTGGGGGACTACGCCTCCCAGGTGGTTGGCAGCGGCGGCGGCCGGTATGCCACCGTTCAGGATGTCAGAGACGAGGGCATCGCCGCCCCCGAGCATGACAACGCCAGGGTCCGCAAGATGATCCTCAAGGCCGAGGCCTGGCTCGAGCGCACCACCCGGCGGTTCTTCTACCCGCGGGAGCTCTCGCTTCGGTTCGGTGGCAACGGAAACAGGATCCTCCCCATCCACGTCCCGCTGATCCAGATCGATTCTGTGGAGACTCTCTCCTCTGATTGGCCAACGGACCCATCGAACGACGTGGCGCTGGCCTCCGTCCAGGTCTACAACCGCCACCTCACGATGGGATTGGCATCAGACGACGACCGCGACAACCCAAGGCTCATTCTGGAGTCTGGATCCTACTGGCCCCCCGGGCGGCAGAACATTCAGCTGACCGGATGGTTCGGATACACCGAGCTTGCGCCCAACGAGGAGCCCGGGGAGACGTCCTCCGGATCCCAGGTCCCTCTGTCTCGAGGCGACACCCCGCCTGACATCAAAGAGGTCGCGATGCGTCTCACGATTCGTCGCCTACCACAGGCCGGCGATCCAGACGAGGAGGACTTCTGGACGCAGCGGCACCGGGTCTCGCGGTGGAAGACACGCGACCAGGAGATCCAGCTGCTATCGCCGAAGTCGGCCGGTGGGATCGTCGGGCAGTTCACCGGCGACCCGCTGATCGACAACATCGTGGCGCAGTTCTCGGCGCCGGCGACCGGGAGGATGGTCTGATGAGAGGGCGCCTGGTCTTCCCCATGTTCGTCACGGTGGCCCCGCTCGACACCGCGGCGATTAAAACGGCCGACAACTACGACGAGGACTACCACACGACGAAGCTCGTCGACACCAACGCCGACGGCAAGGGCGAGCCGACCCGAGTGGAAGGGGATGAATTCGAGTTCAAGGCCCAGATCGAAAACGACATGGAGGAGCTCCAGCGGATGACGAAGAGCGGAGACGTGACAGACTCGGCCGTCGGGCTGGTGGTCCATCTCCGGGACATGGCTCGGCTGGGGCTCATCACTACCGCGCGCCCCCTCGGGGTGAAGAAGGCAGACCGGCTAGTGAAGCAGACGAACCGAAAGCGCGCGCTGGTGAAGGCCTACACGGCCCCGGAGTTGTTCTGCACTCACGCCAAGCACCTTGACGGGTACATCGGGCGCGAGGCGAACATGGCGCTTTTTGTCTTCGGCGAGCGCCCAGCGGGGCTTACATGACCGTCACCATCAACATCACCCTCAAGGGCAAGTGGTTCGACGCCACCGCGATTACAGCCAAGATGACAAAACGTGCGCCAAGGGCAATGGACATGGCGGTGCACGGGGCCGCGCTATCGTATCGCCGGCGCGTGGTGAAGGCGTTTGTTGCCCAGGGTGGTGGCGGGAAGAAATGGGACTCGCTTGGGATTATCACTCTCGCTCTCCGCAAGAACGCGGCCATGATCGGGAAGAGTGCGGCGGGCGGAACCAAGGCGCTGATCAGATCTGGGGACATGCGAAAGTCCGTGACGGTTCAGAGGGCCGGCAAGGCTCATTATTTTGTTGGGGTCCATAGGACTCACGGGAAGTACAACATCGCGCGCGTGCATGAGCAGCCCGGATCCAAGAGCGGGGTCTTCAAGATCAAGGTCTCGGACAAAATGCGCCGCTACTTTCTGTATTTGTACATCAAGGGCGCCATCCCAGCACCACTGAAGGCCACCACCACCCACGTCGTGGTCAAGCGCAGGTCCTTCCTGGAGTCCGTTTGGATGGCTGAGAAGGACGACATCGCCAAGGTCGCCGAGAAGCGATACTGGGCGGTGTTGACAACGGGCAAAGTGGGCGCCGGGAGAGTGCGCTAGTGGTCCCTTCGATCTACACCATCACCCCTGAGACCAGCCTCGCCAGTGGGCGGGCTGTAGCGACGCTTACGGGCTGGGGATACAAGATCCCCGACGACCCTCCAGATGGCTACCTGGGCGACGACGTGACGCCTACCGTGGCCGTCCTGGTGAATGGCCGCGCGGCCGACGCCGTCGCGGTCTTGAGCGACACCGAGATCCAATTCCTTGTGCCCGAGTACCTCGGGCCGCCGGCAACCATGGATACAGCGGTCGATGTGGTGGTGAAGAACCTTGACGACGATGGGGATCCGATCGCGCTCGAGGAGGCGACGCTCGAAGGTGGATTCACTTACAAACATCCCGACCTGACGGCCCCCTCGAACATCGAGTGGATCACCAGGTGCTTCCTGCGGATGCTCCGGCGAAACATCGTCGACAACGTCGGGATCAGCGCCTCGCCGGACTACTCCGACGCGGCGGCTACACAGGTCACCTTCGTGAGCGGGCTCCCTGCGGTGACGCTGGCCGGCCCAGACGTGATAGAAAACAAGGTCCTACGAGATAATGAGACCCGAGTCGAGGACGACGGACTCACGGGAAAGACCCGTAAAAACGCACCATATACAGCGGATGTCCTTTACGATATCATGTTGATAGGACGGGACAAGATCGAGTCCCAAAACCTCATGGAGGCAGCGGTTCGCTACTTCCAGAGGCGGCCGATCTTTGTTTTTCAGGCTGGCCCGTCGGATCCAACCGAGATTGAGTGCCAGCTGTTTGTCGAAGGAACCTGGGCGCCGGCGGACAATGAGCAAGACCAGACATACACATATTCGAACAAGATCCGGCTCCAGGGGATCTGGATCGACGATTCGTCTGGACTGGCCGCCGCCGGATTACCGGCGCCCGATCAATTCTTTACCGATACATACGAGACCGAAGAACTGAGCACAGAAGACATCGGCTGATCCCCACTGGGGACTGAGCCTAAGGCAAGCTGTAAGAGGAGAACCCCATGACCGATTTTCTGGCGTCAGATGTAATCATCGACGAAAAGCCCCCGGCAGCGATCACTGCCCCAACGCTAGCCACGGCGGTCGTCGGCATGGTTGGAGTCACCGAGCGCGGCCCGTATGGGGCGACGCTCGTCACCAGCTGGGACGAGTACCTGGAAAAGTTCGGCGGGTTCACGGCGAACACGGATCTCACGATCGCCGCGTACTTCTTCTTCAAAAACTGCGGCCGTGGCTTCCTGTGGATCTCCAGGACTTGCCACTACACGGATCCGGCTGACGCGAGTTCCAAGACCTCCGCAGCGGCCTCCAAGGCGATCACTACCACGGGCGCGGCGACCCAGGGGTCTGTGCAGTCCGGGAACACAGAGACGTTCGATCTGGTTCCTGGTGATACCCTCGAGCTGAAGGTGGACGGCGCCGGCGCGCAGACCGCGACCTTCGATGCGGCGGCCGCTTCTCGTTCCGGGGGCACCGGATCCTATCCCACTGGCTGGGGCGGCGGCGAGACCCTGCTGCTGAAAATCGATGGTGGGATTGTCCAGACCATCACTTTTTCGGCTGCGGCCAGCTTGGTCGGAGATGTGATCGACGAAATCAACGCCCAGCTCGTCGGTGGTTTCGCCGATGAAGACGGTGGAGAGGTGCGGATCACCTCCGACCGGAAGGGCACCGGATCCTATGTGGAGATCACGGGCGGAACCGGCCGGGCCGACATCGACATGGACGTCGGAGTCACGCAGGGAACCGGAGACGTGTCGAACATCGACGCGGTGACCGCGGCCGAGGCCAAGACGATCATCGAGGCCGACACCACCGCCACAGTCACGCTCGACGCTGGCGGGGAGATCACGATCAAAACCCCGACCGTCGGCGCCGGCGGGAGCATCCAGGTGGATGCGAGCTCCACGGCCGATGACGCGGCGAAGTTCGATCTCGACAACAGCGTGCACGCTGGATCCGCTGCGGGCCCGGGCACCACCGGCACCGCCACCGCGTACAGCGACGGCGCGTGGGCCAACAGCGCGGTCGTCAGGATCGCGGCCGCGACAAGCGGGGACTCCGACGAGTTCAACCTGCAGGTGCTCGAGGGCGGCGTGGTGAAGGAGACCTTCTATTCCCTTTCCACCGTCGTGGCGAACACGAACTACTGGCTGACCGTGGTCAACCACCTGCAGACCGGATCGATCCGAATCATCCTCAGCGACGCCCTCACCGGCGTCCCACCGAACAACCGCCCCACGAACGGGGACTACGCCCTCACCGGAGGCAGCGACGGCCTGGCGGGAATCATCGACGCGGACTACCAGGGCGACACCGTGGGCAAGACCGGGATCTACGCTCTGGACGTGGTCGACGACCTGACCATCCTCGCCGTCCCCGGCAGAGCCACCTCGAACGTCCACAACGAGATGGTCACCTACTCCCAGACCACCCGCGCCGGCCAGGTGTTCGCCATCCTGGATCCGCCCGCCGCCCAGACGGCGCTGCAGATTCGTACCTACGTGCGGACCACGGCGAGCCTCTACGGCTTGTCGGAGCACGCCGCCATCTACTGGCCGCAGGTCAACATCCAGAACCCGGCGCCGACCGTCTACACGAGCGACGCCGACGGCAACATCACTGTCGCCCCGAGCGGCGCCATCGCCGGAGTCTACGTCCGCACCGACCGGGACGTCGAAGGCGGCGTCCACAAGGCCCCCTCCGGCACCGTTCGCGGGAAGCTCATCGGAGTGAACAAGTTCGAGACCGATACGGTGCTCGACAAGACGACTCGGGACATCGTGTTCCCGAGCAACATCAACCCGCTGACCACCTGGTCGGGGGCATCCCCGCACATCGACGGCCCGAAGTGCCTCAAGACCGACGGGCTGTTCGCTAGCGTCGGGGAGCGGCGGGGCATGAGCCACATCGAGCGGCTGATCAAGCTCACCGTTCGGAACAACGTCCACGACGACAACACCCCGGAGCTGCGCGACCTGCTCACCCGCACGTGTCGGGGCATCCTGAAGGCCGAGATGGACGTGGGCGCGTTCAAAACCAAGATCCCGGCGACGGCGTTCTTCGTGGACTTCGGGGACGCGCTCAACACCGCGGACGTCATCGCGGCCAACAAGCTCAAGGGCAAGATCGGCGTCAACAAAGCCAAGCCCGTCTACTGGATCATCATCGAGATCAGTGAGGATCTCGAGCTGGCTGCGGCGGCATAAGGAGACATCTCATGGCAGTACAGGGAGCAGTCAGAACGGTCGAGCTCAAGCACAAATTCCGCTTGCGGCTTGACAACATTACCCGCGCCAGCTGGTCAAAGATGGGCGAGCTGAAAAAGACCATCGCCGTGATCGAGACTTGGGAGGGCGGATCGAACACTTCCACCAAGACCCCCGGCCGCACCACGGTCGAGCCGGTCGAGCTCACCCGCGTCGCCGGGATGGACGAGGAGCTGTACACTCAGTTCAAGAAGGCGTCCAACGTGCAGAACGATGCCGGCGAGGTGTCGGACGAGTACAAGATGAACGGCACCATCGAGCAGCTCGGGCTCGACAACTCTGTGGTCAAGAAGTGGGAAGTCAGAGGGTGCTGGTTCAGCGACTTCAGCACCGGCGAGTGGGACAACGAGGCCGACGAGGGTCGCGCCCAGGTTGTCACCATGCAGCTGGACGACTGGGACCTGCTCTAGAGAGATGACCCAACTTTTAATTTTAAGGCGCCAATTGCGCCGGGAGCAACCGCATGAACACCATCGAAGTCCCATGCCCCTCGGGCATGATCCTGGAGGGCCGAGCGTTCGAGACTGAGGACCTGAAGGTCTTCAACGATAAGCAGCTCTCCAAGCAATCTGTCATCACCGGAGAGGCCGCGCTCGCCAATCGATTGGTAGTCCGCGTGGTCGACCGCGGGCCGTACCTGTTCGACGGAACCAAGCCGCCATGGGGAGAGAATGTCCTGTACGGGGATCTGTTTCTCTTCCTCGTACGATCTCGTGCCTTTGTCCGCGGTGAAAACTACGACTACGACATCCAGTGTCCTGCGACTGGTTGCCGGAAGATGATTCCCTGGGGGCTTCCGCTCGACAAGATGCCGGTGCAGATGCTGTGCGACGAATCCAAGGAGATGCTTCGCAACAACGAGAATCGATGCTCCGTGCACCTGACCGAGTGCGACACGACCGTATATTTCCAGCTCCTCGACGGGAAGGTTCACAAGCGCCAGCGGAGATACACGGCGGACTTCACCGATGACATCCACGTGGTCTACGCGGCGCGGCTGGTAGAGGTTGAGGGCGAAGCCCCATCCGACGAAGCCTTCGTCCGTTTCGTAGCCAAGCTCTCTCCTAATGATTTCGACCAACTCGAGGACGCGATGGAGGACGCGGACTGCGGGATGGATTCGGCGTTCGACGTCCAGTGCAACGAATGCGAAACCATCTTTGCTGATGACCTGGGGATTTCGCCGGGTTTTTTCATCGAAAGCTTCTCGAGGCGGCGGAAGCGGAAGCGTCGGGAGAAGTGGACCGCCCGGAAGAAGGTCTCCCACGCTGGTGCGAGTTCTTCGGGTTCGACGGATTCGCCGGAGACGGCTTCCTAAACGCCAAGGAGGTGCTGATGCAGCAAATTCCAGGCACATTTTCGATGTCCTGGTCTGAAATTCAGCGCCTTGATCTCCACACGTTCGAGCGTCTGCTCTCGGACAAGGTCAAGATGATCAAACAGATCACCAAGGGGAACCGGTAGATGGCTCTAAGCGGCATGGGTCTCGGTTTCGAGTTCTTCGCACGGGACCGGAACGCTACGTCGACCATGCGGAAGATCCGCAAGGAGACGAAGAAGACATCTGAGTCCGTCCAGGAGCTAGAGCGCAAACAGAAGGCATCCGCCCAGCAGTCGGCCCGCCGGGGCGCCGCGATGGTGGCTGGTGGGGTTGGGGTCCTGGCGGTCGTGAACAAGGCGACCAAGGCGTTCGGAGAGTTCGAGTTCGTTCTTGCCTCTGCTGCGGGCAAGATGGTCGACGGGACTGAGAACCTCAAGGCACTCCGAAAGGCCGCGCTCGAGGCAGGAAAACTCACCCAGTTTGATCCACAGGAGGCAGCCCAAGGGCTGGCCGAACTTGGCTCCCAGGGACTATCAGCCAAGGAGTCCATCAAGGCACTTCGACCTGTCCTAGATCTCGCTGCAGCGTCGATGGGTCAACTCGGAGTAGGTGACGCAGCGACGGTCGCCATGGCCGCCCTGAATGCCTTCGGTAAGACCGTCGATGATCTGCCTGACGTCGTCGACAAGCTCACTGTGGTTAGCGACTCAAGTGCCTTTCAGATGCGGGACTTCCAGGTCGCGATCTCCCAGGCGTCAGCCCAAGCAAAGGCCGCCGATCAGTCGTTCGAGTCCATGCTGTCGATGCTTGGTCTACTAAAGGACGCTGGCAACGAGGCATCCTCCGCTGCAACATCATACCGCGAGTCCCTCCGTCGCGTGGCTGGCGACAAGAGATCCATCAAGGCAATGAAGGATCTCGGGGTCAGCTCGGTTGACTCCAAGGGTCAGATGAAAGACCTCGCCGACATCGTCGCGGAACTGCATCCAAGACTTGGCAAGCTCGGCGTCCAGCAGCGCAACCTCGCACTAAAGACCATCTTCGGCGTCCGAGGGATGAAGACGTACAACGCTCTCATCGCGTCTTATGAGAAGCAACTCAAGAAGGGTGTAGCAACGGCCGGGGATTACACGAAGGGCCACCAGATTCTGATGGATCGCCTTGGCACCGCCCACGGCGCGGCAGCGAAGAAAATAGACATCGCGCTGAAAACAGTGGGCGGCCAGTACAAGCTCATGGGTGGATCGTGGAAGACGGTTGTGATCCAGTTCGGTAGTGTGTTTGCCAAGCAGATGCTGCCTATTTTAAAGGCGCTGACTGCGGCCATGAACTGGGTAGTGAAGGCGATCGACGAAATGTCGCCCACTATGAAGACGGCCGCTGGTTTTACGGTCGTCTTCGGCGCGGCCCTGGTCACTATCATTGGTGCGCTCAAGGTGCTCCGAGGCTTGATGCTGATGATGTCCATCGGCCGCCTGGCCGGCCGCTTCGTTGCGGGCCAGACGGCCATGGCCACGTCAACTACTGCGACCACCGCCGCGGTAACAGCCCAAAATACAGCGATGGCCACGTCAACGACGCGCATGGGACGGTTCGCTGCCGGCGCAAAAAACATAGCAGGGACCGCGGCAGCAAATGCGGGAATGCTTACTTTGGCCGCAGCAGCAGCCGTCGGGTTTGGGGCAGCAATAAGCGATGCGCTGATTACAAATGTGGCAGGTGCATCGGACAGGCTTCAGACGGCCGAAGATAAACTGGTGAGATTTAGACTCTCTTACCGGCACTTCAATCGCACCATCCGCCGCAGCTCTGACTTTATGAGTACCTTCAATAAGAAACTGCGAAACCAAACAGGTCTAATGGTGAAAGCGGCATCCGTGAGCACCAAGGCCGCGGAAAAAGCCACTTTCAAAATAACCTCAACAATTGGACGGCTTTCACTTGACCGAAAAAAGGCGATGATAGGGCTGATCAGTGCCGTGAACAAGAGTGACATCAAGGCAGCTACCAAATTCCGCAAAACAATCTTCGAGACCGAGAGCAAAATATCAGCTCTTACGTTGGGAAAGATCCACATTCAGGCAGCGCAGTACAAACGAGGGATTCGGCACGTAAAAGACCAGGCCACCTTTGAACACCGGATGAAAACAATCCTGTTGTCCGACGTTATGAAGCAGCAGAAGGTGGAAACCAAGTTTGCAGAAAAACGAAAATCCCTAGAGGCTGGGATAGCGGCAATCAAAGATCCAGTCGAGCAGAAAAGAGTACAATCGAAGGCGACCGCTGTCTGGAAAAAACAGCAAGCACAGATTGATGCCGGCAGGAAAAAAATCACCGACTTCGCGCGCCGGGGCGGAGCACTTCCAAAGGGTCCATCTTCTCCAGCCGACTGGAGCAAGGTGGTGAACCAAGCCTCAAAAACAGTGAGTGGGACTGCTGCCGCTGGAGACCGCCTAAGACTCAGCCTGAGGCAGATCCAGATAGGATACAAGGGCGGCGCGATACCAAACGCCACCCCTCGCCGCGTCGGCGCGTTTGGAGAGATTCACGAGGCGGCATGGCGTTCCTATGGCAAGGGTGGTCAGTACGCATCTGGCCAACGATCAAACTATGAAGCGGCACTAAAGGCCGGGACGGCGCCTGCTTTAAAGCGGCAGCCCATCGGAGCCACTCGTGGTGGATACCAGGACCTACAGGACTGGGCGTCAAAATGGACCGGTGGCTTGATAGAGTCTGAAAAACATGACCTCACAGATGCAATCCGGGATGCGTACAAAGAGGCCAAGGTCCAGCTCGACATCACCATCAACCCCGGGGACAACGAAGCAACCGTGAAGACCAAGACTACCGCCCGTGGTGGCGGCCGGTTCAAGCCCACGGTTCGCTCATCGGGTGGGAAATGAGCTTCGCGAGCGGACCCAAGGTGCGCGGAGCACTGATCAACGAGGACACCGGCGAGGCGCAGGGTTTCATGTTCAACCCTCGCCAGCTCGTGGCTTCGATCCAGGTCAACTGGGACAAGGCCCCTGGCATCGGCGCCAGCTTTGAGCGCCTCGGATACAGGAACACCTCAAATCCAGAGTTCAACCTGACTCTGCTCCACAACCTGACGGCGTGGATCGCCCGCACTCGAAAACCAGGAGAGACAATTAACGCCACCAGCGCGGCAGAAATCCGCACTGAATTCGAGCGCCATCGGAATTTCCTGATCGCCCTGTGCTACCCGAGAGGTCGATGGAACGACGTGCTCCGTCGGTCGCCCCCCACAGCTCTGCTGATGTGGCCCGGGTATCTTGCCATCCGAGTGGTGATCAATTCGCTGCAGCTCACTGACAAGGATTTCAACGAGAAATCCAAGCCGATTGTGTTCGAGGCCGCGTGCGTTTTCCAGGAGCACAGGATCTACAGGCTCACGTCTGCGGACGCGTATCGCAAAGGCTTCATGCGAGCGGAGCAGGGATGACATGCAAAGAATCCCTGAATCCAGATACTACACCGCCGAGCCCTACACGGCTTGGAACGGCACAATTTTGCTCTCCGAGTATGAGCCGTTTCGTTACGTCGACCGCGACGACAACATCGTTCACGCTGCCACCGAAGGGGATTCCTGGTTCACCCTGGCGCAGATGTACTACTGGATGATCTCGATCCGGGCGGCCGGGCTGTATTGGATCGGCTGCGACTTCCAGCCAGTTCCGGTGGTGGACCCAACGCTTGCAATCCAAGGCGGGACAACGATCATCCTCCCGAGTGCGGCCGTCGTCCGCAGTGAAATCCTCGGGCTCCGGCCGGAGGTCTTCGTGTGATCGGTATCATTCGAGAGCCTCCAGCCGGGGTGGACCACTCGGCTCACGCCACATCGAGCTCGCCGCCGGTCGATCTCCTTTCGCCGCACTACTACGTGCAGGTCCGGCAGATCAACGGGACCTGGACCAACATCACCGACCGGGTTCTGGACGTCAACCACAGGGACAAGGGCGGTGGCGGAACAACGTCGCGCGTCGAGATCCCCATCAATAACTTCGACGACTGGGCCCTGAGAGAGGAGCCGATCCTCCGCAAGGGCGCCAGGTACCTCGTCTCGTACGGATACCCCGGACGGATGCGGGAGCCGGGCGAGTTCATCGCCAAAGAGCACAAGGGCGATTCCAAGACCATCACCGTGACGGCCTACGAGAGGAAGCGAGCGAAGCGGTCACGCAGTCCGAAGTCCCGCACCTGGTATGACAAGACGAGATCCGAGGTCGCCCGCGAGGTGCTGTCTGGCCACGGCCTGGATCCGCGGATGCTCCACATCACAGAAACCGTTGAGCGACTGGTGTCGATCACACAGGCCAAGGAGCACGCGTGGGAATTCGCGGAGTACCTGGCGCGGCTCGAAGGTTTCGAGTTGTGGGCTGACGAGGGCGGGATCTACTGGAAAGAGCCCGAGCGGTCAAAGCCGCCGGCGCACATGTTTCGGTATGTGCGTGGGGTCGTTGGTGTTGGCATCATCAAGGACTACTCGATCGACTCCTTTGGCGCTGGGGTTCCGGGGAAGGTGGTGCTGTACGGCCGCGACCCGCACACGAAGCGGGCGTATCGTGTTGAGGGCAGCGACGCCTCGACCAAGGGTCTGGTGGAACTCGTAGACAGCGACGACATCAAGACTGTTGCGGAAGGCGATCGATACGACGACGGCGATACTGGATATGAGATCGAACGGAACATCGGATCGCGCACCGAGCGCGAGGCGCAGCTCACTGCAGACTCGCTCTACAAGGATTACAAATACAACGCGCTCAAGCTCAACCTGACGATCTTTCTTGAGCCGTCGCTTCGCACGTTCACGAACGTTCTGGTGTGGGGCCTGAACCCCTCGCTCGACGGAATCTACTCGCTGCGAAATCTATCCAACAGGGTGGGCGCCAAGGAGTCCATCCTCGAGTTGCGCCGGGCAGGAAGAAAGAAGACCAGTGGCACTGGAGCCGATGCGGCACTTGAGAACGCACTGAGGGCGTTCTTGGGCGTGACCTCGAACATCATCCCGCTCAAAAAACTGATGACATTCATCAAGACACAGAAGTAGCGAACAATGTCCGAGCGAACCCTAGATTATGCATTCCCTGCACCGTGGCCATACGAGGGCACGGTGATAGCCCGCCGCTCGGATGGCTGGGTGAGGGTCCGCATCGACGGCGATCTCGACGAATCAGCGTGGTTTCCCGTGGTCGGCCTGCCGGCCAGCGGGAAGTCGGATCACGGCGCCGCCATCGTGCCTCCTGTCGGCGCCCTGGCTGTGATTGTGTTCATTTCTGGTGACCGTGAGTCGGGGCGGGTGATCGGCGCGCACTACGGCGACGACGAGATGCCTGCAGGGACGGTGATTACCGAGGACGGCGACAAGATCGTCTGGCGTGACGGCAGGGTTCAGATTGAGATCGACGGCCGGGCGGGCTCCACGGGGGTGAAGATCAAGGACCAGGCCGCCGACGGTGCCGGGGTGCTGCTCGATGTCAATATCGCAGATCGCTCAGCGGCCCTCAGCGGCGCGCTAGCCGTGTCCATCTCCACCACCGGGCTCCTGGCCCTCAGCGGCAGCACGGTGACGATACAGGGGCGGCCCGTCGCGCCCAAGGGGCCGCCCCTATGAGTTGCCAAGACGGACTTCTGCCGGCGCCTCCGGCCGAGACCGCGATCACCCTCCCCGCAGGGATGTCGCTGACATCTGTCCCGAGCCCGGTGGGGATCGTGGCCACGGATTTTAGCGCCATACAGTCCATCATGACCCAACTCAGCCCGGCCTTGGCTGGGCTGCAGCCAATGCTCATGCTGGTCGACGCGGTCATGGCTCTCTTCACGGTGATGGAGCGGGCCCCGGAAATCGTCACCGATCTCGATGGGTTCCTCGAAGCACTCAAAGAGGCGTCCGTGAAGATTGGAAAGTTGGCCACCCTTGCCCCGCCTCTGTCCGTGCCAGCGATGGTGGTCACAACCATCAGCGCCTGCGCCAAATACCTCACTGCCGTGATCGGCCAGCTGACAGATGTCGTTGCCGCCACCACCGACGCCCAGTCACTCATGGATCAGGCCGTCGCTGCTGGCGACACCCTGCTTCAGACCGAGGCCCAGTGCGCGCTCACCAACGCAGCCACCATGACGTCCCACGCCTCGGCCGCCATGGGGCCCATCATTGGAGTACTCGAGGCCATCACCAAGCTGATCGGGTTCCTTCCGTCGCCGGTGGATCTGCCTACGATTCCAGACACGTCCGAGATGACGGCGCAGGCGATGATCGACGCCCTGCAGCCGATCGTCGATCTGCTCGAGGCGATCTCGATCTAGGAGGCCGATATGTCAGATGAGCTCACTACCGGAAAAGGCATCAGATATCCGCTCACTCGGGAGCACGGCGACTATGCCACGGCCACCGGGGCGGATCTCATCAAGGGCAACATCCGCTGCGTGCTGGGGGTCCGGGCATCTTCGACCGATGGGGTCTACCGCGGCGAGTATCCTTGGCGGCTGGACTTCGGATCTCAAGTAGACAGGGCCCGCCACTCCAACCTCGACGAGGAGATCCGCAGGGATCTAATGCGGGTGCGCGTCGTCGACGCCATCGCCCGCTGGGAGCCCCGGGCCCTCGCGGCGCCAGGCGATATTGTGCTGGACGATATCGCTGGTGGACGCCGTGCCCGGATGACTGTTACATTCCAAGTTGATACAGGTCAGCTCGGGAACGTAAACCCCGAGGCAGTGGAGGTGGCCGTTGGCTAGAATCCTTCCAGCAGATCTCGACGTGCAGTCGAGAGACTTCGACTCTCTTAAAGAGCGAATTACCCGTGCCGTCGCAAGCGTGCACCCGGACTGGAGCGACGTGGCCATCGCAAACTTCGGCAACATCCTCCTGGAGAGCGGAGCGTTCGTTGGCGACGTCCTGGACAAGTATAGATCCGCCCAGTTTGTCGAGGCGTTCTTCACCACATGCACGCGGAGGATCAACGGGGTCAAGCACGCCCGGCCGCTCGGATATATCTTCGGTGGCCAGTCCGCCTCGACCGTCGACGTTCAGTTCGCCATCACCGGATCCTATGACGACATCCCTCTTACTGCTGGGATGATCATCCGCTCGGCCTCGGCCACCGACCCGGCGCGCTTCCAGATCCTCACCGACGATACGATCCCGGCTGGAAACTCCGCCTACAGTGTCGCGTGCGAGAACTCTCTTTCGGCCACAAAGTCATTCACGTCGAACGACCTCGCCGACCAGCGCCTGCTGCTCGACCAGAGCCCGTTCCTCTCGGTTGTTTCTATTGGCGACGACATCACCCCGGTGGGAGCACTGACGCCGTGGACCCAGGTCGATAACTTCCTGGATTCCACTGCAACAGATCCGCACTTCATAGTTTTGCTGTCCGACAACGACAGGGCCCTGGTGGTCTGGGGGGACGGAGTCGCCGGGCGGATCCCGAGCGGAGAAACCACCGTGAACTCAAAGTCAGGCGGCGGCGCAATCACTGTGGATCCCGGGACGCTAATCGTCCCCGAGTTCTCACTCACGGATATCCTCGGCGCCCCGGTCACGTTCAGCGTCACCAACCCCCTCGCGGCCAGCCCCGGATCCGCAAGAGAAACCCTCGCCAACGCCCAGAGGGAACTCCCTGGGCAGATCACCGTCAACGAACGTTCCGTCGCCCAGCCGGACTACGGCATCAACGCCATGCGGGTGTCTGGTATCGCCAAGGCGATGATCCTCACTTCGGATCAGTTCGTTGGGATCCCAGAGAATAACGGTTTCCTCTACGCGGTCGCCCGGGGCGCCCTCCTCGCATCGGGCGGATACGCAGCCGCCGCCGCAAACACGGCCCAGAAGGCCGCCATCCGGGTGCTGATCGAGGGGACATACAAGCCGACCATCACGTTCGAGTACTCGGTGGTCGACCCGATCCAGACGGTCATCCCCATCACCGCAAGGGTGCGGCTGATCCAGGGTGCCAACGAGGCCGTGGTCGACGCCGCCATCAGGTCCGCCCTGGCGGACTTCTTTGCAGTGGAGCTGGTCGATCCCGACGACTCGTCCCTCGTCATCCCGAACCCAGACTTTAAATTTGGCTGGGAGATGAAGGACGAGCTCGGGAGTGTTCGGAATATCATCGCCTGGTCGAAGCTCGTCGACACGATTCTCAACACCGCTGGCGTGGGAGAAGTCGACAAGCCCACATTCCTCCCGGTGGGCAACACCACGATCCCGTACAACGCCCACCCCGTTCTCGGGGACGTGGTCCTGATTAACGACCGAACCGGATCCCCTCTGGTGTAGAATGGCGATCTCAAACCCCAGCTTTGAGACGGCGAAGGTCCAGAGCGGAGTGGATGTCGAGTCCCTTCCTGCCGACTGGACGAAGAGCTGCGCGGCCGTTGGTTACGACGCCGCTACCTTCGGCCCGCCGTTCGAGTGGGTGGAAACCTTCGAGGCGCTCTGGAGCAGCAACGAAGATGCCCTCGACGCATTCGTCGGGGTGGGCACGGACTTGACCGAGGCGGACTTCGGCACATCCCCGCTGCAAACCGTCTACGACAGCTTCGAGCAACTGTGGCCGGACAACGAAGACGCAATCACCGAGTTCGAGTCCGGGAACCTTACCGCCGGAGTCTTCGGCTCGGCCGCAGCAGAGTTCGATTCGTTTGGAATCGAGTGGCCAGCCAGACACCCCGTGGCAGACGTCGTCCGGTTCGTTACAGCCACCGTCATCGACGCAACTCCGGCGAATGTCTATGCGCGCCTGAACGAGCTCAAGGCGGACTTCAATCTGCATGGAGCAGACGCCACTGTCCACACCTCCGCGGATGTCATGAACGTCATCGCCGCGGCCGACGCCAGCGATCTCTCCTCCGCTGTAGCTCTTGCCACGGAGCTGTGGGACGACATATGGCCGCACATCACAGACGGCGCGCTGGCGTGGCATCTTGCTGATACAGCTGGGTCGCTGTCCGCTCCATCAGACGGAGGCTTCTATCTGCCGACCACGTTCCAGCACTGCGCGGATATTGCAAACGCCCTTACCTACAGCCTCGACCTCCACTTCACTTGGGCCGATGCGTCTGGGTACGGATATTTTGTGGAATATGATCTGACTTTCGCAAACGTATTTGCGTATCCATTCGGCGCCGTGTTTGGGACATCCTCCGACCACGAAGGATTCGAGGAGAACTGGCAGAATAACCAGGCCGCGATCAGCGCGTTCGTAGGGGTGGGTACAGACCTTACCGCCGGCGACTTCACGACCGACGGCGCCCCCAACTCATACGAGAGCTTCGAGACCGAGCTCACCCTGCAGGTGATCGGGGCGCCAGCGTTCGGAACTCCACTGGACATCAATCCGGGGAGTGGGGTTCGCGTCACTGTCAGCGGAACGTTTTCCGCCACCCTAATCCTTCAGGTGCAGCGGCCCGGGCGCACCGCGTGGATCGACTGGGACACCGCAACCGCAGCTGGGGACATCGACGTCGACGAGGGATATTCCTCTGTTCGGATGTACACGCAAGCATACGTATCCGGCACTCCAGCTGCGAAGCTGAAGTGGCGCCCGATAGAAACGCTATAGGAGCCAGTCATGGCAGAAGCTGATTTCGGAGCACTCACTGGATCGCTCGCAACCTCGCTCGTAGACCGCGGGGTGAGCAACGGATTCCCGCCACCAAACGGCGGCGGTTCGTGGGTTCACGGCTGGCATTCCCTCCAGCCCGACGAGGGCGCGGCCGCCCTGTACTACCTCACGGACCCGGGCAACTTTGCCCCGCTGGCGAAGGGCGCCCGTATCTCCTGCGCGATGAGAAGGCTCACCGGGGTGGACGCGACTCCGTTCCTCTTCGTCGACCTTGAGGGGAACAGCGTCGGCGACTCGGGCTACCTGATCGGTCTCGCCCACGACGAATCCCCCGCCCGGCTGATCGTTGTGAAGGGACCTCCGTCGAGCGGCCTGCCGCTCGGGAGCCAGATCGTGCAGTCGAGCGCTTCGTACGCGGTCACCGATTGGATCCACATCCAGGTGGACATCATCCGCCAGCCGTCCGACGACGTGCTGATCAAGGTCTGGGAGAACAACCTCGGATCATTTACGGTCGGCACCCCGACGTTCGTGCTGGTGCCTGGCATGGAGGCCTTCGTCGACGACAACCTCGGCATCGCCACGGGCTCCCAGCCGTTCCTCGGTGGGTACGCAGGGCTGGGGTACTACACCAAGTCGACCGGACGGTACGCCTTCCACGACTACTTCAAGCTGGCGAGGCAATTGTAGATGGCAGCTGGTGACCAGGGCCCGCTGCTGTTCGGGCAGCTTGCAGGGCGGATCCAACCCACCGGGTGGACTGCGCCCGACGGATCCTGGGTCATCCTCATCGGCAGCGAGGACCCGGACAAAGAGGATGACATCGAGATTGGAGACACGGGCGGCTTTGAGCAGTCCGTTGATCTCACCTCCACCAAGCTTCTTACGTGGGCAATGAAACTCCGCAATTCTGACGATGCGGCGACCGTCGACTTCAAGGCGTCTCTCACTATTGGCGGGGTTGAGTTTTGGTCCGAACAGATCGCCGCCAGCGAGATCCGCGACTATGCAAAGCGCACAGTGAACACCTACGGTGTAGCTGGCGCGCAGACGGTCGCGCTGTTGCTTGAGGCGGTGACCCCGTGACATTCGTCAACCTACCCGCGTTCTGGTTCGACCTCTTCGCCGAGGACACCACGGTCGGCATCTTCCTTGCGAACCAGTATCCAGAGGGAAGCGACACCGAGGTCGATGCTGATACCAACATCACTCTGGACCTCATCTCCACAGATGCGGCGATCGTCGACGTCGCCAATACCCTGGTGTACGTGAACGGCGAACTCGCTATGGACGGCACCGGGATCGGGTTCCAGCCCGGGTGGGACGGACCTGGTTCCACAGAAGACCTGCTCAAGGTTCCTCCGGTAACCGGAAGCTTCCACGACTACCGCATCACCATCGATCCGACCACGGGCTTCACCTCCGAGCAGACGGTCACAGTTCGAGTCGTGTCCCAGACGGTCGGCGGAACCTACACGATCGACGAGTCCTACTCCTTCACCATCGAGGACCTGGTTGCCCCCCAGCTCGTCTCGGCGTTCGCCACCTACGCGAAGACCATCCGCGCGACCTTCAACGAGGACATGCTCGGGAGTTCGGCCGAGGGTGCAGACGATGCGCTCAATCCGGCGAACTACGCGATCACCTACGTCCCGGCCAACGATCGCCAGGCCGCGGTGTCCGTGGAGGTAACTTCGGTCACGCAGATCAGCGCCACCGCCTACGACCTCACGACGGACATCGAGCTGACGTTCTGGCGGGCGTACCTCCTGACCTGCGGCGCCATTGCCGACGACTCGAGCAACGCCAACGCCCTCGACGCAGATTTCCGCACCGCTGGGTTTGAATCCTGGACGCCCCCGGAGTGGCCCCCTACTCGGCGCTTCAGAATCTGGGACATGCTGGCGCAGCAAAACCGAGACGACGACGTCACCGGCGACCTGGAGCGCCTGGTCGACTGCTGGCAGGACGTTGTCTGGATGCTGCTCTGGGACGCTGATCGTCTGGAGCAGATTTGGGACGTCGACCGCGCGCAGGAAATCTTCCTGGACGCCCGGCTGCAGGACCTCGGGAACCCGCACTCCTTCGACCTGACGGAACTCCAGAAGCGGAAGCTCCTCGACGTCCTCGTTCCGAGCTACCGCCAGCACGGAACCGAGCCGGCAATCATCAACCTCGTTCGGTTCTTCCTGGGGATCACGGTCACGGTCTACGCCTATAACTCGTTCGAGTACCGCTGGGTCCTTGGCCAAGACGAGCTCGGGCAAGGGACGATCCTCGGTCCTGGCGCTGGCACCGCCGACCTCTACACGTTCGTGATACAGTCTCTGACGGATCTCACGACCGAAGAACGACGGTTTATCGGGTTGATCGCCGACGCAACGAAGCCGGCCCACGAGCACTACTTGATTCAGGACCCGAGCGACGCAGTCACCTGGGACCACTGGCAACTCGGGTTTAGTGTGCTTGGCACAGAAACGATCCTGCATTAGAGGGAAACCATGGACAGACGAAAATACCACCTCAACCAGCTCGTTGACGACGACGATCTCAACGCCGGAGAGACCAATACCTACAACGCCATCGGAAACCTGATGTCGGACATCGGGATCTTCGGTATCATCTCAGGCGGTGACATCACCGAGCAGGCCGCCCCGAGCATGTCGGTGGACATGACCACCCCGTTCATCGGCTACGACCAGGACGGCGAGCGCATCTACAAGGCCACCGGCGACGTCATCGTTTGCAGCGTGGACTACCTCGGAAACCCGACGGTGCCGTCGACACCAGGCGACGGCGTCTGGATTTCAATCCATGGCCGCTTCACCTACACCGAGGAAGACCCGAAGGTCATCAAAGGGGACACGAAGTACCTCACATGGAAAGAGTCCTACGAGTGGCGCGTGGTCGCGGGCACCGCAGCGGCGACTCCGGGGCACACCAAGCCAGCCAAGCCCGCCGACGCCATTTTGATCGCCGACATCGAGTTGATCTTCGGCCAGACCACGATCCTCACTGCCGACATCAACGAGTCCCGCAAGGACACATTTGTGTTCACGGCCGCGACCGGAGTTTCTGTCTCGGGCGGAGCCTGGACAAAGCTCGACGCCGCCGTGCTCAACGTGCAGACGGCCCTCGACTCCGCGGACAACGAACTCATTTCGCGTGACGGTTCGGGCGACGTCGACCAGACAATTCTCCCCGATGGGAACACTCGCGACCTCGGGTCTGCGGCGAAGGTGTGGGGCGAGCTTCACGCCACCGACATCACCGTCTACAACGCCATTCTCCCGAGCGCAACGGGCAAGGCATTCGGCTCGGCTGGGGCGCGTTTTGATGCTTGGCTTGAGGATGCACTGCTCTATGGCACACTAGCCCTTTCTTCATCTCGCACACCCTCGCTGATCATCGGAACGGAGAATGCCACCATTGAGTCCGGCGGGTGGATTCACAACGGAGCGAACCTCGACTGCACCAATGACCTTGGGTTCACGAACATCCCCTTGATCGGCATTCCGGATGGCGTCACCATTACCGACGTCGATATCCGTTGGCAGCAGGCCGCGGCAGGAACAGGCGACACCGCCGCCAAGCTGTTCAAGCGCACCTTGATCGCAGGCAGCACGCAAGTCGGCGGCACGCTCACGATCGGTGGATACGGATCGTTCAGGACAGATGGCCTCTCCGGATTGTCAGAGGTGGTGGACCGGGCGACTAATCACTACTTCATCCAGCTTCAGGCTGGCCAGGGATCCACCTATAACGCGGCCGCCGTCAAGATTTCATATACGTGGACAAATCTCTTGGCTGCTCTCGATGCCTGTTAACAAAAAGAGAGAACCTCGGTGCTGGCCCCCTAGTGCTTGACACTGTTCACAGCCCATGTATTCTTCTTACGGGCAATACAGCCCACAAACAGACAGACAGGAGAAAGACATGTACGCGAAATTAATAGTTTGGGAAGAGGGCGATCCGGTTCTGGCGGACGGGGGCGACGCAGAAGTGGTCCCTCGACGACACGTCATCATCGAGGGCGACCGCTTCGAATACCGCAAGTATTTGGGGCCGAACCTGAAGGCGATCCTAAAGACCAATGATATAAGCGGAGAAGTCTTGGGGCATGACTACACGGCCGCGTGTCATCACCATTCGAGTGAGCCGCCTCGACCCTATGAGGTGATTCACTTGACTGCGTGGAAGCTGGGCGGAGGGGATCCCAAGTACTACATCGCCCCACTGCATCAACTCTACGTCATGAACGACGCCGGGAAAACCATCGATTCGATGTGTTGTTTGATTAAAAACACCTCGGTGCTGGCCTAGTTTGAACGGAGTGCGGGAATGCCGAAACCGGAAGTAGCGCGAGCCAAGGGGGTGATGTGTCGCTGCGGTGGCTTTGGATCACCTGAAATAGTAGACCCGTGCATTCGCGAATTAGTGGACTGCTTGAACCGTCACGGTGTCAGAACAACGTCGAGCTGCTGCGGGCACGGAGGTTCGGGCGATGTTGTTTTGTCTCTGGATTCGATCGAGCCAAACATTGTTGCATCTGGAGAGCAAAAGGGATGGCAACTCCGTCTGGCGCCTAAGCCAGTGGTCCTTCCCTACGACGACGAGGCCATGGCGTGGATAGACGAGTACCCGACAGGTGGTAAGGGTGCGGATGAGATGTGCCCGATCGGAGCGATTGATCGGTGTCCTACCAGAAAAGCTACTTGTCTTTAGCCTTACACTCGTTGCATTGCTCTCGTCCCTTTGGGGGGCTGCTGCCCTTCTCCCACCCCTCAGCAGGATATTTGTTTTTGTCGCAGTTGCTGTGCCAGTGGTACCGGTTGTTGTCGCTGGTTTTCCAGTAGTACATCGCGTCTCCTTGGTTCGGGGTTGAGGGAGCACGGTATGCGGACAGGATGTGCTTGTCAATCAGGACGCTGGGCGCCCCCGCCGAGGCAGCGGGCCCTGGGGGGCCGCTGCTGGCGCGCCGGCCTTCACTTCGTCCAGGTGCCGGAGGTAGCGCAGCTCCTTCAGTATCTCTTCGGAGTGCTCTTTTATTTGGCAGACCCGTACGACCATACGGAGAAATCCAAGCAGCACGATCATGAAAATGATGAAGCCGACACCGAAAACCATCAATGCCAAGGTCGCGTCCATGCCGTTCCTCCGTTAGTGCTGAGCAGCGTTATACGAGAAGAGGTCACTCACCAAGACACGCGTCGAACGAAGCTGCACGCTCGATTAGCTCATCGATGGCATCCGCAATCTCCGTTGCATCAGATGCCTCTTCCAGCCACCCCACTCCACCAGAAAGAGAAATTCCAGCCTTGGTGCATGGGTTCGGCAACTCACTGCACACTACGGCGTCTGGCTGAATGCACACTACAGCGGCGTCTGTTTTGTCACCGTAGGGCCCACCCATACACCCCCCCATCATCACCAAACACATCGCAATAAAAAGTCCCCTCATGACAACCCTCCAGCCCCAAAAGAAAAGGGGCGATCGGCACGGGTTGTCAGTAGCCTCACGCCCCTCCGCTAGGGCGTGATGGGAACTACCCAACACGATAACGGTGAGCTCTAACAACCCTGATTTTTTTGCCACAGGTTGCTGCCTCGGGGTAGTTAGTCCGTCGTCAGCAGCAACACCTATGGCCACGGCCAGAATATCTGACCGCCCCTCAGCACGCAACGATTTTTGGACCCCAATCCCCAGGAGCCCTGGATATAGTATGCCTGCGCACGATTGGGTATCCGTGAAACTACGCATTGGATTTTGTGACTTTGGGGGCGGGGTGTTTTTCACGGCGCCGGTATCCCGTGCTGTGCCCGTAGTGATATGCCACCAGCACCGCCAGGGGCAGTATCACGAGCATCGACCAAAATAGATGTGAGTAGGTCAACTGGCTTCTCCTGTTCCCGCCACCGCGTCCAGGACGTCGCGCACCCACGGTGTCAGCATTCTTCCTGACCGCCTAGCTGCGGCCTTATAGGCCTCGAACTGTTCGGGCGTAACCCGCACTCGCAGGCGCTTCGTGCGGGCTCCTGGTTTTCTGTATCCGACGTGCGTCATACTGCTTTGTAACACCATAGCACGGATGTGTCAAGCAGCCTTTCACAGAAAAACAAGGTGTTGCCGGTTGACACTTGCGTGCTTTGGTGGTACAAAACATATACAGGGGGAAAAAAGGAGGGCGGGAAGATGGCTAACGTGGTGAAATTGAATACGAAAACAACAATCGTTCACATGCTGGTCGAGGGGACATCGCTACGCAGCGCGTCGAGGCTGACGGGCGTTCACCGGGACACGATAGGGCGGTTGTTGCTCCGGGTGGGCGCGCACTGTCAGCGGTTGCTAGACACGTACTGTCAAGGCGTGCGGGCGAAGATAATCGAGTGCGATGAGTACTGGACGTTCATCAAAAAAAAGCAACAGCGGCTGACCGAGTCCGAGAGGCTCCTTGGCCTCTTCGGCGACTGGTGGGTCTACACGGCCCTGGACTGCAAATCGAGGCTGGTGATTTGCCACCTGGTGGGCCGTAGGGACGCGGCGACGGCGCGGGCCTTCATGGCCGATCTGAGAGCTCGCACGGTGGGCCGGCCGGAGCTGTACACCGATGGCCTCGAGGCCTACGTGGGGGCCGTTGAGGATGCTTTTGGGACCGACCTCAAGTGCCATGCGCAGCTGGTCAAAACCATGAGCGGGCATCGGCTCAAGAGCTTAGAGACGAGGGTCATCAGCGGCGCCCCGACGAGGGGCATCACGACGAGCTACGTGGAGAGGCACAACCTCACCGCCAGAACCAACTGCAAGCGGTTTGCGCGCAAAACTAACGCCCACTCAAAGAGACTCAAATTCTTGCAAGCGGCGACGGCCCTGCACTACGCTTGGTATAATTTCGTGCGCATCCACACTACGCTCGAAATCACCCCGGCGATGGCCGCAGGCATCACCACCGAGGTCTGGGACCTGGAGGAACTGCTGGCAGGCGAGGGGCCAGCGAGGAAAGCGGCATAGGAAACGCCCGGCCAGGCATCCCCTGGCCGGGCTCATGGTTACTGAGTTGATACCTCGATAGCGACCATAAAGTCACCCATCCGAACGACTATCTGAATCAGCCGGTGGACGCGTCTTACTGCAATTTCAAACTGCATTACGTCATCCTCTTGGACGCACGGGTAACGTCGTTTTTTTCAACGTGTCCCCTTGCGTCTAGCTGTAGAATGCGCATGTTAAAGGCTGCCAGCCTTCTGCATGGCGCGGGTATAGAGCCGACGCACGCGGTCTTCACAACAACACGTAGCGTCGGCTCTGTCTTTTTTGGGATTTTGATCGGCTGCTACCTCCTTGTTCGTCGGCCCACGTCTTGACGTCGGTTTGCGGGTGGTTACGTTAGCTGTACGTAGATCAGCATGGCGTAACCGACGCCAACCCGCCGCCGGGGCTCGAAAGGGCTCCGGCGGTGTTCTTCCCCCCTGCAAATCTGGTTTTTGAATGTGGTTGGACGCCTCGCTCGGGGCGCCTGGCCTAGTGTCCGACTCGCTGATCGGGCTGGCCTTTAAGGCTCCGCTGGACGGGCCAGCGGGCAGAGGGCTTTCGCCCTGTCCTAATAAATAAGTCCGCCCGTGCCACCTGGCAACCAGCTCTTCGAAGAAAACACTATTAATTTGGATCATTTACAGCAGTGACCCGCCCGGCGCCCTCTCTCCTTGCACCTCCTCGCCCACCTCGGCTAAGCTATCCAAGCCGACCAGTGAGCCGTAGACGACGGGCCTGGCCATGCCCCGCGCGTTGCAAGCTGCCAGCCACCACTCAAAGCAAACTAGGCCAGCACCGCATGTTGTGGTACGCTGGGGCCCTCGTTTGTTTCACCATCACAAGGAGACACGATGCTTAAACTTCGATTGGCGGCCATCATGGCTGTCGCGCTCTGCATGTCCTGCGGAGCAACCCCATGGAAGCGGCTCGCCACCGGGTACAACATCGTGAGCCTGACCAAGACACTCGGCGAAAAGTTCGATGGGGCGGTCAAGAACTTCCTCACCGTCAAGCGCGCCGAGTGCAAGGCAAAGCACGCGATCAAGACCCCGGAGTTCGACAAGTGCGTGCTCCCGGCCGTGAGACTCTCCCGGGCGTGGACCGGAGAGAGGGCTGGCAAAAAGACAGGCAAGGGCGCGCTGTCCGTTCTCCAGGCCGCACAGAAGACCACCAAGCTCGCGCTCAACGGCGCCTACGACTACGTCAAGAGCAACGAGCAAGCGTGCAGTGGCGACAGCCCACCGAAGGACTGCCACGGCGATTGGAGTGTGACTCTCAAGCCCGGCGCGTGTGCGCTGTGGACCGTGGTCGACCTGGGCGTGAAGCTCGGCGCATTCGACGCAACCAACGACCCAACTTACAAACTGGTGGCCGCGTCTGTGGACGTGTTCGCCTGCGGGGGATAGCCATGCCAATCGCAGCAGCAGCAGTCGCAGGACTCGTGATCGAGATTCTCATGAAGGCCTTTCCGCCCGTCTACAAATTCATCAAGGCGGAACTCGACGGCGGCGCGGACGCCCAGAAGCTCCGGGACACGCCGGTCAACTTCAGCATCTCCTTCGGGGGAGGCGAGGGGGACGCGGTGAAGATCCAGCGCGCCGTCGAAGACGAGATGCTCGACCCCGACCAGGACTAAAACACCACCAGCAAAAATCGGCCAGGGGTGGTTTCTTTCGTTTGACTCTTGCCGGGAACGTGGTTAGAATCCAGGTTCCCAACAGGAGGCAACCAATGGAATCCCAGACATCTGCGTTCGACGACTTCGTTTCTCTGGCCCAAAAGGCGGCCGAGAAACAGCCCACGGTCCTTCGCGAAAACTACAAGACGGCGGTCGACCGCCTGCTCACCGAAAAACCCAACATCACCGAAGCCGATCTCCTTCGTGGTGTGCTGCGCGCCCTCGGCGTAGAGAGCGAAGGTGCTGACGCAATGCCAGACGACGAGTTAATCCGAGTCGTTTTGGCTGGGCGCACGGTGCTTCGGCTCCACCGCAAGCACAAGAAAGACCAGGAGGACGCCAATGTTTAAAGACCTTCAAAAAGCAATGGCGGACGCCAAGCTCCTCGGCGCGCTGGTGACCTGGGACCTCCACACGAGCGGCACCCTGCTCACCCGCTCCGCGCTCCGCGACGCGGCGGAGGAGCACGGCGTCCCGCTCGAGATCGAGGACCCGCGCCCGGAGGGCGTCTTCAAAAAGATCATGTCGGGGGTGCGCACGATCCAGAAGCCGCTGATCAGCCGCATCGTTCGGGAGGATGACGGCGTTATCGTCTGGGCGATTGTGGACACGTCGCTCGAGGGAGACGAGAAGATCGGCGACGAAGTGGGGAAGATGGTCAACCGCGCCGCCTTCCGCAAGGTCTCCGTGGCCGGGCAGCCGCTCTTTACCTTCCAGTTGGAAGACGATGTCGCGCTGGCCTGCACCGACAAGTTCGAATACCAGATGAACTACCTCGGGAACGACGACGTGCGAACAGCCCTCGGCGCAACGCTCCGCCTCTGGGGCGCCATCCGAATCCACGCGCGGATGCATTTCATCGGTCGGAGCCAGGTGGAAAACGCCCAGCGAATGCAGCTCGCGCTGCAGCAGGTCGGCACCAGATTCTGGTTGATCCCGATCCCCGACCTGATGGACTCCACGGCGAGCATCGCCCACCATGCCCATGAGAGGTTCGCCCAGGAGCTGAAGGACCTGCGTAAGGAAGTGGACCTGTGGGTGGGCGGAGAGCGCGCCCCGAGGACAACGACCCTGAAGGCCCGCCTCAAGTCCTACGAGCAGCTCCGGGGCGAGATCGACATCATCACGCAGGAGATGCATCTCGAGGCGGATGACCTGCTGGACGAGCTCGCCGGCCTGACCGCCGGTGTGGCGAAGCTGCTCGACCCTCCCAAGCCGAAGACCGACGCCGTCGAGGAGGAGGCACCCAAGCAGGAGGACGAAGAGGCCGCGACCGAGCCCGCCCCGGCGGCAGACCCGACGCCCCCGAGCCGCCCGGCAGGCCCGCCCAGCAAGGCCCTGGGCGCCCTCACCGTTCCTGAGCTGCGGGTGATGGCGCGCAACCTGAAGATCGTCCCGTTGCCCGGGACCAAGAAAAGGCTGGTGGCCGCCATCCGGGCCAAGCGTGAGGATCCGGCATGACGACGCAGCGCACCCCAGACTCAGCCACAGGCAAGGTCATCCGCCGCAACATCGACACCATTCTGGCTGCCAAGGAAATGATGCCCAAGGAGCTTTACAGTGCGCTCGGCATGGCGGCCAGTTCCTACTCACTCATGTTCAAGAACGCGGGCGGCCCGAAAACTCGCGCGCTCATGCGAATCGCCAAGGCCCTGGGAGTGAGCATCGCGGAGCTCACGAAGTGACCCCGAAGCCAGGCCTGCATTTCAACGTCCCATTTTTTGAGTACCTGACATGGGACGCCCTTTCCAACTCTGGGCTCAAGCACTTCGCCGAGTCCCCCGCGCAGTATCGGCACTGGCTTCTGATTCGAGACGACTTCGTTCCCACCGACCCCATGATCGTGGGCTCGGCCGTGGACATCCTGATCTTCGATGGGCTCGAGGCCTTCCACTCCAAGTTTTTCAAGCTGCCAGCGCATGTCCAGCGCCGGGCCGGGACGATGAAGTTCAACATCGAGCTGCTGCGGAACGGCGACAAGATCCCGCTCCCAGCGGAGATGTGGGCCAGGGTCTTTGCCATCGCCGACGCGGTCCAGTCCGACCCCGAAGTGGCGCCTATACTCGAGCGGGGAAGGTTCCAGGTGTCGTGGGTCTGGCGTGAGCCGAGGACAAAGGTGCTGCTGAAGGGCCGCCTGGATGTCTGGGATCCGCCCTGGATCGGAGACCTAAAGGTCACCGCCGACATCACACCCCGAGGATGGAAGAGGCAGATCCGCCGGCTCCGCCACGACTGGCAGGGCGCCCTCTATTGTGAGGCCATGACCGCGCTCTCCGGCGAACTCCACAACCAGTGGAGTTGGCTCACCGTCCGGGACAAGCCCGTCCACGGCCTTGAGATATACGACCTGGAGCAGAAGGACCTGATCGACTCGTGGGTCGAGATATACGAGCACCTGCAGACCTACGAAGTCTGCAACGACAACAACCACTGGCCCGCCTCCAGCGGGCTCCGACAATCAATTTCAGTGAGGAGCAATTTCTGATGTCCACCACCTCGATCGAAGTCATCGAAAAATCACACCGGCCGCCGTCCAACTTCGGCAGCTTTCTGGAGGTCGTGCAGCCACGTCTCCAGACGGTGCTTCCGGCTCACATCAACGCCGAGACGCTTATCCGCGTCGTCCAGGCATCCGGCAACCAGAACGAGCAGCTGCTGAAGTGCACGGAGTCGAGCCTGCTCACGAGCCTGATGCTCTGCTCCCAGCTCGGGCTCCCGCCCAACACGCCGCAAGGATTCTCCTGGCTCATCCCGTTCTGGAATGGCCGCCAGAAATTGCTCGAGTGCAAGGTCATGTTTGGGAAGAACGGCCTCGCCCAGCTCGTCCGCAACAGCGGCGAGGTTCACCGCATGAATTCAGGTGTCGTCTATAAGCACGAGGCGATCTCCGGAGCCTTCACGCACACCAACGAACCGCCGACGATCAACCACCGCAGCGACATACTCGCGGACCCAGCACTCTACGCGGACAAGAACCTGGTCGCTGCCTACGCCTTGATCGTGACCAAGGACGGCGCGCAGATTTTGCGAGTGCTCCGTCGGGACGAAGTCCTGAAGCGCCGCGATTCATCACAGGCTGTGAAGGCGGCCAAGAAAAAAGGATACAGCACGCCCTGGGACGATTGGGAAGCGCCGATGTGGGTCAAGACCGCGATCCGGGCCCTCTGCGGAATGCCCGAGGTGCCGACGTCCACCGATCTGGTGACCGCCCTGGAGAAGGACATCGACTCTCCCGACTTTGCCGAGCTCCAGCAGGTCACCACGCCGGGCGACGGGTTCAGGCAACAGGCGGCCCTTGGCGCCACGACTGTGATCGATACCCCCGCCTTGCCCGCAGGAGACACCACCCCGGCGCCTGCTGCGGCGACGGAGCCCGAGCCCGAGAAGCCCCAGGGCGATGGGGCCACCAAACCGAAGAAGGCCACCAAGGTGCAGACAGGCCGCCTGTGGGGAAGGTGGGCAAAGATCACCGACTGCGATCCGAAGGCCCCCGCCGACGTGGACAAGGAGTCTTTCCGGGGGTTCGTGGCGCACCGCATCGGGGAGGACAAGGCCAAGGACTCCTCGAGCTGGACGGTCGACGACTGCAAGGTTATCGGCAAGGGCCTGGACGACTTGCGGGACGGGAAGCCCGCCGGCCCCCCGGCGGACAAGAAAGAGCCCCCGGCCCCAGCTGAGTCGGCGCCCGAGCCCGCCGCCGAGCCAGCGCCGACGACCGAGGAGGATCCCCCGAAGCCCGAGATCAGCAAGTCGGACGCTCTGAAGCAGCTGAAAGACCTGAAGAAAGTGCTCAGCATGGAATGGGATGAGGTGCGCGATCTCGCCGGAGGGGTCGGGGTGACGTTCAAGAACTCCTCGAAGTGGACCGTCCCGGAGTGCCTCGAGGTGATCGAGGCCATGAAGGCGACCATTGCCGACGACCCCACCGAGGATCCTCCGCCGGCCGCCAATGGTGAGCAGCCGGAAACCTCCAGTGATCCCGAGGGTAACGAAGTCGACTGAGAAAAAGTTGGACATGTACGGGACGAAAGTGTAGCTTGGGAATTGCGATGCCACCCAGAACCACAAAAATCTAAGGCTTGACCCTCCCGGCCACCTCGCGGCGCCCTGGCATCGCAACCTTGGGCACGCGAGGACCGGGGGGGCCGAGATATTGTATTGCCAAAGGACGAACGCAACCGCGTCAAGCTGAGCTTCAGTGACGACGAGCTCAAGGCCATTGACAGGCTTTGTAGGTCGTACTCAAGGTGGGGAAAGAGAGCCTCTTCGCTGCACCACATCCTCATGGAACTGGCTGAAACCACAGATACAAATCGAGAAGCGGGCACCCGTGGGCACCTCATGGCCCCAACTGGGGCACCGTGGGCACCGGCGGGTCCCAGCGGGGCACCCGAGGTTCCATGCCCTAGCCCCGCGCGCGTGCGTAAATCTTCTCCTACTCCGGATCCAGAGAAGAAGAAGACAGAAAAGAAAAGAGGGGGGAGTGAGAGGGGGGGGGGGCAGGCCACCCTGCTCGGTACCGAGCCCGAGCCCACATCCGAACCGTTCGTGCAGGAGGTTGTGGGCCATCTCAACGAGGCCTGCGGCACCGTCTTCCCGCTGACAGACCCGAAGATCCGGGAGTTGGTGGCCAAGCTGCTGGCCGCGAAGTACACGATTGAGGACATGAAGACCGTCAATACCTGGGCCAACGAGAACTGGTCCCGGGTTAATCCAGGAGAAAAGGACTGGCGGGCCACATTTCTAGTTCCGTCGAGGCTCTACGGCGAGAAGTTCGCCGAGCATCTCGGCGTAGCCAAGGGCGCGATCAAGCGCCCCGTGGCCAACTCGGCCGGCATCCCGCTGGATCAGATGATTGGTACCCCGGAATACAATGCCCGGATGGGCTACACCGACAAGCCAAAGGGCCCGGAGTCGAAATGAGCGAAGAGGGAATCAGAAGAGAACCGGCTCACGAGCAAGCCCAGCGCGCCGTCATTGGCGCCCTGCTGATCCGCCCGTCCGAATTCCACTCCCTGCAGCTGGAGATATCCGATCTAACCCTCCCGGATTGCCGCCGAGCCTTCGAGGCCATCACCGAACTTTGGGACGAGGGAATCACCCCCGATGCCCTCTCGATCGTTGATTGGACCGAGGCCAACCGGGGTCGCACTCTGGACCTCGGTGAAATAGCTCACCTCTCGAGCTTCTCATCGCTTGCCTGGGAGACCCCGCGGTCCGCGGCCATCGTCCGCGACGCCGCCCAGGACAGGCAGGTCCGTCTCATCGCCGAGGGGCTCATGAAGTCCGACCGCCGCGGGTCGAAGCTCCTTGCCGAGGCGATGACCGCGTTCAATAAGATAGGGGACACCAGAAAAAAGGGGGCTGTTCTTCTCACCGATGCCGTCGCTGCGATTCTTACTGAGGCCGATCGACGCCAGAAGGGTGATACGGGATCGCAAATTCTTACCGGCGTGCCTGCCATTGACGATCACCAACTCCTAGATCGCGGCGGGGTCCTGACCATCGCTGGCGCCACGTCGATGGGCAAGTCTGCGTGGGTACAGTATCTTGAGGAACTCTGGGCCACGCAAGGTGAACGCATCCTGCACTTCTCAACGGAGACTCAGACCCCAAGGGTGGCCCGGAGGTTCCTCGCCAAGGCCGGCGGACTGAACAGCAGAGACTTCGGGTACGGAAAAGACAACTCAGAGACGTGGAGGGCAATGACTCTCGGTGCCCAAAAGATTCACGGGCACTCGATCTGGATTGACGACGAGAGCGACCGCGCACCCGACATGGCCAAGGCGATCCGCCGCCACCGCCAGCAGGACGGAATCACCATCGTGGTGGTCGACCACCTGCAGGAATGCATCGAGAACGAGGACCCGCGAAACGAGATGAACCGGCTGATCGCTTCGCTCCGATCGGCCTGCCGCGAGGAGCCTAAGATCGCCCTCGTATTTATCTCGCAACTGACAAGAGGGTTGGACAACCGCCCCGACAGAAAGCCGCGCCTCTCGGATTTGAAGGAGTCCGGGTCAATAGAAAATGCATCGGACGGGATCCATTTCGTATTCCGAGAGTACTACTACCGCGAGCAGGTGCCGATGTACAAAGAAGCGAGCCCGGGGGAGATGCTGATCAACAAGGCGAAGACCAGGGACGGACCCACGGGGTGGTTTGGTGTGAGTTGGGATCACAGCCGCGGCCAGGTGCGCGGGTTGCTAGCAGGAGACTTCGATGAATGACCATGAGAAAGTGGACATGAAAATCCAGCGGCCCCTAATTCTAGTCGGAGTTGACCCTGGCCGGACATCCGGGTACGGCATCCACTGCGATGACCTCAAGCGGGACTTCGCTCGGGGTTACGCCGTCCCGCACGACTGGCACTGGGGTCAGTGCAAAGGCGTGAACGGCCGGGACCTCCAGACTGAGTTCGGGTCGATCCTAGTTTTGATCTCCGCGTACTACTCCGCCGAGTGGACGATCGGAGATGAGTCCTCGGGCGAGCCCCTGATGGTGCTGAGAGGCACGGGTAAGGGCGAGCAGTGGTTCGCCTGCCCGGAGTTCCATTTCTACATCGAGGACCAGTTCATCATCGACGATCGCAAGGTCGCCAAGAGGGAGAGGATGGCAAAGCAGCGGGACGCCCTCGGGGTTGCCACGTCAAAGGGCCGCTGGCTGGCCATCGCTGAGACGTTCGGATTCCAGACCCATCAGGTGAATCCGACTGTGTGGCGCGAGGCCCAGCTCGGCAGGGGCTGGGGCAGTGTGCCCCGCAAACAGGTGAAGCGCCACGCCGTCGACCTAGCGAACAACATCTGGGGGCTCGGCCTGAAGAACAACCAGGACCACGGCGCCGAGGCGAGGTTCATCACCGAGTACGGGTGGATCGAGCAGAGCCAAATACGCCGCATGGCGAGGGCCGGCCGGTGACGAAGGCTGAGGCAGAGAGGATCCTCGAGTCCATTGAGACCACGTGCGACGATCTGATCGCCGAGCTCACCGGGTCCGTCAGCGCCGCCGTGCAGTCCCAGTGTGTTGGCATGACGATGCTCAAGGAGCACCTCATGAAGGCGATGGACTTCCGCGGCTTCGCCTCCGACGAGGCCCAGGTGGACACCGCCCAGCTGCGGGGTCTGGTCGACAAATACTGCAGAGGGTTTTGTCCCTCGTCCCGAGCGGGGCCTCCAGGCCATGCCTCGCCTTGCCAGAGATGCCCCATTCGATACATCACCCTGGACCCATTGCTGCGGCAAGTACACCGCGCCGGAGAAACAGAACCACATGCCTGAACGAGAACGGCTCCCAGCGGAGCGCAAGGCTATTAACGCTCGCCTGACCATCATGGCCGGCAGCGATGAGTTCGAATACGATCTCACCGTCGGGTACTATCCGGACGGGCGGATCGCGGAAATTTTCATACGCACCCAGGACCCCGCGGCCGCGGTCTACGACGCCCTCGCGTGCACGATTTCCATTGCGCTCCAGCACGGATCTCCATTCGACTCCATCCGGAAGCACCTTGAGTTCCAGGGGAACGCCGGCCCGTCGGGCATGGCATGCGACGAGGCCGCCTGGAAGTCTAAGGTGAGCTCGCCGCTGGACATGATCGCGAAGTGGGTCGGGGACCACCAACAACTCGGAGGGGAAGATGCCTGACGTGAAAGAGCACCCGCAACTATTCAAGGCCGAGATGATTCTGGCGATCCTCGCCGGGCTGAAAACCATGACCCGGCGCGCGGTCACCCAGAACAATAGTTTGATCGACGGGTCGGGCAAGGGGATCCGAGCGCACTGGCCCAAGCTGCAGTGGGACCGGGCGTGGCCCGACAGCGGGCCAACCGTGCGTCCTGGCCGCAGTCCCAGCTGGCGCGTCCCGTGTCTGCTACATGGTGGAATATCTCATCGCATCACCCCGCGTGTGAAAGCGGGACACTCACTCTGGTGCAAGGAGACGTGGAAGCTCCCCGCCTGGGACGGAGATCGCCAGGCCATTGGGGTTTGCTACCGGGCCACAGGTGACAAGACGCACTGGATAGAACGCGCTGATCACCTGGAGTTGGCAACGCGGTTGCTGGGTCGCAAGTGGCGGTCCCCGCTCCACATGCGCCGCGCCTTCGCGCGCCTCGTGCTCCCGGTGGTTCGCGTCGGCGCCGAGCGCCTGCAGGAGATCTCAGAGGCGGACGCGCTGGCCGACGGCGGCTGGGAATACGGAGCGTGTCCGATTCACAAGTCGCCGGTGAGCAGTTTCGAGATGCTCTGGAATTCCATAAATGGAGACCGCCCTGGGCTCGCCTGGAAAGACAACGTCCCGCTCTGGATCTACGAGTGGGAGAAAAAACAAGGAGATCGACCATGCACATCCCAATAGCCCACTGCTCTCAGTGCGGAACCGAGATCGTCGGTGAAGCTGAGGGGCATGTGTACTTCAGCCCCCTCTGTTCTGAGTGCGCGAGGTTCCTGGTTCCTCTGTACGGCGACCTCCCACGCGGCCACGCTTTCCTCGGCCCCTGGGAGGTTTCCAACATCAAGGAAAAAGCCAGGAAGAGAGCTGCAGACTGGCACAGGGCCAACCCTGGCAATATGCCTGCAAGCAAGACCAGGTCGTGGGCCGCTCGGATTTACGGAGTGGGCGAGTGATCTACCGCGGTGAAGGATGGGAGATCCGGACAGGACCCTGGGAGAACTCCCCCCCGCCCGAGGTCGACGTTTGCATCACTGATCCCCCCTTCGACATCGCCACCCACGTCGGCCATGACTCGAGAACCGAAACCGGGCCGCGGTGAAGTTCGACCCCATCGATCCGTTCGTCGTCGCCCCCGCGCTTCTCGCTGTGACCCGCAGGTGGGTCGTGGCCTTCTGCTCCTTCGCCCAGCTCGGGCAGTACCAGGAGGCCGCCGGCGGAATGCGCAAGGCCGGTGGGAACTACGTCCGCGACGGCGCCTGGAAGAAGACGAACCCAGCGCCGCAGATGTCCGGGGATCGTCCCGCCACCTGGGGCGAGGCCATCGCCATCATGCACCCCCGGGCCCGGGCCATGCAGTGGAACGGCGGCGGACACGCAGCCTTCTGGGAGTCGCCGACGGCCCGCGGCAAGGAGAGACTCTCGCAGACCCCGAAGCCCGTCGCCCTCATGTGCCAGCTCGTCGAGGCCTTCACGCTGCCCGGGGAGATCGTCTGGGACGCGTACATGGGGTCCGGCACCACGGGCGTCGCGTGTCTCGAGCTGGGCCGGCGCTTCCTCGGGCACGAACTGGACCCGGCCCTGGCCGAGCTCGCAGCGCGCCGGCTCCAGGGCCTCGACGTCAAACCGCTCGCGCCGCCGCCCAACCCACAGACGAACATTTTCGCCAGCGCGGAAGATACCAAGGAGCACCTATGACCGGCAACACCGATAAGCCCATGTACTCCCTGGAGTGTGCCGAGTGCGCCGCCGCCGTGTTTGAGCGAGATGAGGACGCCTACGGGGAGGGGGAGAGTTGCATCTGTCCGGAGTGCGATGGCCATTGCTTTGTCAGCGTAGACGACGCGGAGGACCCCCCGGTCGCATGGTGCGACACCATCATCCCGCCCCCGCTCCCCGCCGCCGATAAGGAGCACACGCATGGATAGGCCTCCGCCGCTGAGCGTGCTTGAAGGCGAGAATCGTCGTGCCCATCGGCTGCCCAATGGGGCCACAATCATGATCAAAGGGGTTGGCATCTACAGGGGCGACGACCCACTTGGGCGCCACATAGCACCATCTCTGGTCCTGTACGGCTGGCCCCCTGGCAGTGACCCCGGTACAGACCCGTACACATACCAGCGGTGTTGGGATATCAAGACCCGTCGTCCGTGGTCTGATTGGAAGGAATTCAGATTCACCAGGGGTCGTGGCACCCTGGCCAACCTCGCCGCCGAGAAGGAGTAGAAATGCACTGCGGAATTTGCGGAGCCCAGGAAAGCATCGAGCAAAAGAGCGTCGACGCAGAGGACACCACCACTCGGATGGAGTTCCAGATGCGCGTGGTCTTCTGCGTGGAGTGCGGGATATTCGGCATCGGCTTTGACCCCGTATCCGCGATGCTGGACTTCGGAAAACCTCGGGGGAAAAGCCTCGCGCCCGACTGGGTGCTGCCGCCCGAGTGGCTCCTGCCCAAGGACGGGAAGTACTCAGAGGCAGCGCGCCGTGTGATCGGAAGAGTGGACTGATGGCTGACGACGAAAAACCAATGGCCGCAGTCATTGACTTTGCTACCGCTGGGGTGCGCGCCAAAGACGGACCACCGCTCACCACCACGTACTCGCTGGGATGCAGGCACAAGCACTCGGTGATCGACAAGCGCGCTAGGTCGGTGGAGTGCCGCGACTGCGAAGCGAGCCTCGATCCAATCGAGGTGCTCTGGTATTTGGCGAACCACTACGCGCGGTACCATTACGCCCTCGACCAGGCCATAAGGGAGGTCAGAAAAATGGAGGCCCGGTTGAAAGAACTGAAGCGCGAGGAGCGAAACACCAAGGCTCGAATCGCTAGGGCCAAGCGCAAGGAGCACTGATGCCCGAGGTGATCCCCATGGACATGCTGTGCGAGTACATCGGCGCGGTTCCATACGACATCCAGACCGAGGCCCTCCTGCAGCGCGGCATCTCCAACCAACTGATCCGGGTCGGGATCGAGCACAAGCGGGAGGTCCGCCTGTCGCCCACCGACCGGATCGACTTCATGGTCGGTCTCATCGGGGTGGAAGTGAAAACCAAAGGCAGCCGCGCCGCACTGATCCGCCAACTCCACCGCTACGCTCAGTCGGGCCTGGTGGACGAGCTGCTAGTGGTGACCACTGTCCCATCCCTCACCCGGGTACCCCGCGAGCTATGCGGTGTTCCCATCCGCACGCTCGTTCTGTCCGCGTGCCTGCTGTGAAAGCAAGCTACGGACAGATCGAGCTCGCCGGGAAGTTCTGGGTCATCCAATGCGAGGCCCACGTCCGGATCCGTTTGAAGCGAGTCTTCGGCGGCGTTCGGAAAAGCGCCTACGACGAAGTCAAGCTGGCCGACTCTCCCGAGACCTGCCGTGAGCTGCTCTGGTTCTGCGACCGGTACCCCATGGAGATCACCCCGCGCGACTACATGCAGGAGCAGTCGGATCGCCACGAGCGCGAGGAGCAGATGGTGTTCGAGATGGTGAGCGGGCACGTGCCGCCGGCGGAGTTCGACCTGGCGCTGCCACTGCGCGACTACCAGCGGATCGCCACCGACCTTGCGCTGAAGACCGGCGGCCTGCTGGTGGCGGACGACGTCGGTCTCGGAAAGACGGCTTGTGCAATCGGCGTCTTCACGGACCTGCGCACCCTGCCGGCGCTGGTGGTGACGCTCACGCACCTCCCGATCCAGTGGCAGCGCGAGCTGAATCGTTTCGCCCCGAAGCTCTCCACCCACATCGTCAAGAAGGGAACGCCGTACGACATCAAAGGCGGCTGGCCCGACGTCCTGATCATGAACTACCACAAGCTCGCGGGCTGGGCCGACGTGCTAGCAAACCGAGTCCGCTCCGTGGTGTTCGATGAGATCCAGGAGCTACGCACCGGTGCCGAGAAAAGCGCCAAGGGTGCGGCGGCCAATCACATCGCTAAGAGCGTCGGGTTCAGGATGGGGCTGAGCGCGACGCCGATCTACAACCACGGCTTCGAGATGTTCAACGTGATGGAGTGCGTGCGCCCCGGCGCCCTCGGCCCCGAGCACGAGTTCCGTAATGAGTGGGTGGACAACTACGGCCGGGTCAAGGATCCGCAGGCGTTCGGGACCTATCTCCGCGACGCGGGGATGATGCTGCGCCGCACCCGCGAGGACGTCCAGCGGGAGCTGCGGCCGCTGACCAAGGTGCCGCATTGGATCAGTGCCGACTTCGACGCGATGGACAAGGTCGCGCGCTCCGCGGATGAGCTGGCGCTGGCCATCGTGAACCCGGCGGATCTGAATCAGAAGGATCAGTTCGGCGCCGAGCGAGAGTTCAACTCGCTGCTGCGCCAGGCGACCGGCGTGGCGAAGGCTCCCTACGTCGCCGAGTTCGTCCGCATGCTTCTTGACCGCGGCGAGCAGGTGGTTCTGTACGGGTGGCACCGAGTGGTCTACAGCCTATGGCTCGACCGGCTGAAGGACTACCGGCCCGCGATGTACACCGGCTCGGAGTCTCCGAAGCAAAAGGACGAGGCGATCCAGCGGTTCATGGATCGGGATGCTCGAGTACTCCTGATCTCCCTCCGCTCCGGCGCGGGGCTCGACGGCCTCCAGCACCACACCCGCACTGTCGTCTTCGGCGAGCTGGACTGGAGCCCCGGCGTACACGAACAGTGTCTGTCCGATGACACCGAGGTACTTACTCGCAGTGGGTTCTGTGGAAGAGATGACGTTGAAGTCGGAGACGAGATTGCGGCCTTCGACTTGGCCGACAGCAGTATTCGATGGACCCCGGCGCAGAGCAAGACGGACCGCCCCATGTATGCCGGCGAACGGATGTATGCTGCCGTCACAGAAAAGACAGCGCTGCGGGTAACGGGCGAGCACCGACTTGTTGTCCGGCGAAGCACTCGCACAACAGAGGGGCGCGGGCGATCACCGTGGGAGATTGTTTTGGCGCAGAGCGTAGCAGGTGCTACGCGGCGATTCATTCCCACATGTGGATTTGAGGATGCACCAGGAGTAGATCTGACCGACTATGAGCTTCGGCTGATTGGTTGGTTCGTCACCGATGGCAGTTTCAATGGTAGGTTTGTGACTATTTTTCAGGCGGCCCATCAGCCATGGAACGAAGACCTTGTTGAGGTGCTGGACGGCTGCGACCTCACATGGCACCGCTACACACGACAGAATCCAAGCGGTCCAATGAACCTCTACTGCATACCCAAAGGGACGCTTCATCGGTGGTCTAGAAATGAGGTCGACCGACTGCGAGAGATGCTGCGAAACGGGCTTGGATACAAGGATGTCTCGACTGCGCTGAATCGATCCGCGGCGGCGGTGGGAAAAAAAGCAAGGAAGCTGGAGTCCCATGGAGAGGGGATGCCAGTCGCCAAGCGAACCGTTCGCGGCTGGTTGCATCTACACGACTACTTGGACAAGGACCTGAGCCCATTATTGGAGCAGATAACTCGCAAGCAACTCATACAACTGCTGCGTGGAATATACATGGGGGACGGAGCCAAGAGCCCGAAGCTCAAGAACGTCACCCGGATCACTAGCGTCAACAAGCTGTTCATGGACAGACTGCAGTCGCTCTGTGTCCGGCGTGGATTCTCTGCGACGATATCCCGCCGGAAAGCAAAAACGAGCGCCGGAAATACGGCCTACGATATTTTCATTTCGGAGGCGGCGGACGCCAGCCTTCCTGGTGCAAACAAACGCAATGGATTTGCTGAATCACCCCGGACTGATCGCGAACGCGTCTGGTGTGTGACGAACGAAATGGGCACTCTGATCACTCGCCGCAACGGCAAAGTTGCAATCGTAGGAAATTGCATCGGGCGGGTCCACCGCGACGGCCAGCTGGACCCTGTTACTGCCTACTACCTGCTCGCCGAGGTGGGGGTCGACCCGTTCATGAGCAAGGTCCTCGGAATCAAGCGGACGCAGATCGAGGGCATCAAAGATCCGACGGGCGCAGCCCAGCCCAACTACGACGTCGCTGGCGACAGCATCAAGCAGCTGGCCCGGGATTATCTGGAGCAACGCAAGAAGACGAAAGGAACGGAGCATGCAGGCAACTTCGATCGAGTGGTGTATTTCGACTGATGGATCCAAGGGGTTTACCTGGTCGCCGTCGACCGGGTGCCTCGGCCCGGGCGGGACGCTCGAACAGCCGCGGCGTTGTCCGGGCTGCTACGCTGCGGTCATCGCCGCGCGCTGGGGAAAGACCGACGTGACCAAAGGCTTCCTCCCAGAGTTCCACGAGCGCCGCCTCACGGAGCCAGCCAAGCGGAAGAAGCCGACCACCATCTTCGTCTGCTCGATGGCGGATCTCTGGGGCGACTGGGTTCCGGACGAGTGGATTCGGAAGGTGCTGAAGGTCGCCCTCGAGTGCTCGCGCCACACCTTCATCTTCCTCACGAAGAACCCGAAGCGGTATCGGGAGTTCGATCCGTACCCTCACAACGTCTGGCTCGGGGCGACGACGCGGACCAGGCCCGAGTACGTCCGCGCCGCCCACGCGCTGGACCAGGTGGCCGCGGCGGTCAGGTTCGTTTCGGTGGAGCCTATGCTCGGCCCAGTGCATCTTGACTCCAGTGGCTTCTGGAAGCCCGACTGGATCATCATCGGCGACCTCAACCGCAGCGGCAGGCCCACCGGCACAACCCAGGCCGAGTGGGTGACCGCATTGACAGCGGACGCTAGGCGTCATAAAATTCCGGTGTTTCATAAAGACTCACTGGCGGCCCGCGGCTTCACGTCGCGAGAACTACCTGGAGGACATTATGCCCGAGAGCAACAGCAACTCATCTAGCCCGGTGCCGAGCAACCCGCCTCCGCCGATTCCACCTCGAGCCCGTTCATTCCTGGCCTGGGCTTCCTGGATCCTGCTGCTCGGCGGCCCGAGCTTCGGCGGCGCCATCGCACTCCTGCTCGACGGGACTCCGGCCAAGGCCTGCACCATCCTCCTGGGCTTCATGGTCTCGGCCGCCGCCGGCATCAAGGGCGGCCTGGCCGTCCCGTGGAAGGCCCCCCCGGAGGCGAAGCCATGAACATGATCGCCCACCAGGCCGTGCAGTTGGACCCGTGCAAGGGCTTCGACTATGCCGGCCACCTCACCGAGAAGAACGTCGACGACTTCGTTGCGGACGACCACCAGTTCGGCATCCGGTACGTGGCCCGGAAGCTCTGGGTCCACGATAAACCGAAGGCGTACTACGGCGGCTGGCTCTACGGGCTGAGCACCCAAGAGGCCAACATCGCCATGGCCGGCAGGCTGGCCATCGGCGTGGTGCAGTCGTTCAGCCACAGCACCGCGGCCACCTATGAGAACGGATTCCTCATGGGGACAATCGCCGCGGCGAACCTGCTGGGGATCGGGGTCCGCGCGCGCATCCATCTGTTCTGCGACCTCGAGCACGCCCGAGTCCCGGACGCCGACATGATCGCCTACCTCAACGGGTGGAGCATGGCGGTGATCCCGTACTTCCGCTGCGGGCTCTACGTGGGCTATCACTACCTCAACGGCCGGCAGCTCTACGGGCTCCCTCGGTTCGACTGCTACTGGTCCAGCGCCATGGCTCACATGGGCGACCCGCAGCCCAGGGGCTTCGCGATGAAGCAGGGCTACCCGACCCGACTCCACGGGTGCCACATCGATCCCGACGAGCTCACCGGAGACAACTTCGGCAAGGGTCCGTACTTCCTCAAGGCAGCCTAGCTGTCCTCAATTCTGACCGACAAACCCAAAGGATATTAGACATGTCACTAATTCTGGCTCTAGTTTTGTCCACCTCGTTGACCGGCGCGCCGTGCACCCCGACCCTGAAAAATGATAAGGCCACGAAGCTGGCCGCCCTCATCGTCAAGACCAGCCCTCGCGCCAAGCCGTATTCCCTGCGGCTTGCTCGGGCAATCATCCGGGAGGCCAAGCGGCACCGCATCCCGGTGGACGTGCTCGCCGCCGTCGGCTGGGCTGAGAGCTGGTACAGGTCCCACCTGTTCGGAGCCGACGGCGAGGTCGGGCTGTGGCAGCTCGTCCCGCGCCTGGATTATCACCGCGAGTCCTGGGACGAATACACCCAGCTGACTCACGGCAAGACCGGATTTCCGAACCTCATTTGGGAGCGGATGCCGAAACTACAAAGGGCGCTCGCGCTGGCAGACCTCGACGTGGGGACGTACATGGCTGCGCACCTACTCGCGTACCATCTGCGCCGTTGTGGACGTCCCAGTCCGCGCTGCGCAGCGAGATACAACAGCGGGTTTGCTCCAGTCCGCCCGGGCTACAGGAACGCAATCAAACGATATTCAAGGCGAATTCGCCGGGCCTTGGCTGCTCCATGACCTCCCTCCTGGGCGACGACGACAGCCCTCGCCCCCCGACGCACACCCCGATTCCCCTCTCGAGCGACCACCGCATCGACGAGCTCGCCGATGAGCTGGCCGAGTGCCGCCCCGACCTCACCGCCGAGCAGCGACACATGCTCGCCCGCCAGATCGCCTATCGCTGCAGGTCCTTCCGCCGCGGCCACGCGACGCTTGCAAAACAATAACGTCTGTGCTAAAACCCACAGAATGGTAGCCAAGAAAAAGAGCCCATCCCTCCCCGTGATGGCCAGCCTGAAGCGCGCGTTCAAGGTCCGCTGCCAGGCGCACAACATCTATATGTCGGAGGCGCTCGTTGGGCTGATAGACGGTTGGCTCCGGAACGAATACCAGGTGGTCCTGCCAGCCGACCCGCGGCCGCAGAACATCTACGTTCCGGTCGATGCCTGGGAAAAGCTCCGGCATGCCTGCAGCCCTGAGGGCCGCAACGTCCCTCGGCGAGCCGTGCTCGAGGCGCTGATCACCGGGTGGATCGAGGGCCGCTTTGTGTGGCCCCCACGGGGTGTCGACGAATGAAATTAGAAGACGTCGTGTGCCCCTGCGGCGAGCCGGTGGAGCCGGTCCAGGATGACCTCGGGGTATTTCTCCGGTGCCGCGCACGCTGCCCATTGGTCAGCGCCACCCCCGCCCCGAACGTCATGGCCGCCATCGAAGAGTGGCAGGCCGCGCTTCCCATTCCATCCATCGAGACCGCCCTCGAAGCCTACGCCTACAACAGCGCTAGTGCCCTGGCGTACGCCCAGACTCCACCGGAGCTGGTCGCCCTCGCGCCGCTGGCCCAGGTGCTGATTTCCTTCCTGCAGTTCCAATCCCACCGTCCCGCGGGAGACGACTCCAAGTAGTCACCCAACAGTCTCCCGCGGGACGGCCTTCCTTTTTCCTTGCATCCTTGGCACATCTCTGTTACTTATCCAACAGACGATTTGACCATGCTGACTCACGGAGGACCCAACGCACACGCACGCTTTTCACCCGCGCCGACTTCGGGCGCTGCTGAAGGCCACCACCAAGGTGAGTGATACTCGCGTTCGCTAGATCGGCCCAGCCAATGAAACACTACGTCATCCTGCACCGCCAGTCCGCGAGCAACACCACCGTGATCGGGGTGTTCCACGAGCCATCCGAGCCCATCTCATTGGTCCGGGTCGCCGCGGTTGCTGAGTGCACAAACCCTGAATGCTACGAGGAAAAAGTCGCGGCCGGCAAGGAAGTCTTCCGGGCCACCTACGGGATCGAGGGCGAGTGCTTTCTCGTAGAGAAGATTCCGTCCCGGTTGTATGTGCCGTTTGAAGGTGCGACGGCGCCCGCCCCCAAGTCACCAGCGAAGCTCCGGGTGTGGTTGTCCGAGGCCCTCGAGGGCCTCCTCGGAAAAGACTGGGAGCTCGTCGACGCGATGACCGAGCGTGACCACATCGTCCGTGAAGCCGAGGGCTCGCCGTTCCTCGGGAAGTTCCCCGGGCCAAACCTATTCTTTTCTCTGCACCTGAGAATGACCGAGGCGGCCCGGGCGTTGCTCAACGTCACCGACGACGACCGCGCGCGCGTGCGCGCGTCATTAAAGGATCAGGGCTGATGCGGATTACCCACGAGCAGGCCCAACAGATTTACGAGGACATGCATCCGATCGCATGGGAGGAACTCGGCAGGCTCCACGTTCGCGCCCCCCTCGGGCTCACGCTCAACGGCCACGCGACGGCGACGCTGGTACACCTGAAGCTCGCCGAGCCGATCGGCCGGCAGAACCTCGAGCACACCATCACCGAGCTGGGCGCTGCCATCTGGGAGAACCATCGGCCGCCCTCATACCACAGGAGGCAGCGTTGAGACAGGGATCGAAGCACCGGAGGGCGGCGCGGGTGAAGCGCAGGAAGAAGCAGCTGGCGCAGCTGGTGGGGGCGGACGTCGCCCTCTCCATATTCTGGGGAGACATCACGGCTGCCGACGGGGTCAAAGGCTTGGCCCCCGCGGACCGCGCCCGGGCACTGGTGCTGGTGGAGCAGCTGCAGGCGGAGACCAGCCGATGATCCCCGGCGGCATGGTCTTCAACAACACCCCCGGCGTCGAGCCGCCCCAGCCTAAGGCGTCGAGGCTTCTCACCCTGCTGGTGGTGGTGCCCTGGGCCGTCGCCGCCGCGCTGATCGTGAGGTATATGTGAAAAACGGGCCCATAGCTCAACTGGCAGAGCGCCGGACTCATAATCCGTTGGCTGCAGGATCGTACCCTGCTGGGCCCATGCCGGGCACCTTGATCCGAGACGACCGCAGGGCGGCAATCGGTGCCAGGTGTCACCGCCCTGCACAAAGGAAACGAAGATGAACGGGATAGCAAAGGTGATCGTGGTCGGCAACCTCGGGCGGCGGCCAGCACTTCGGCACACGACCAGCGGCAAGGCGGTTGGTGACTTCTCGGTCGCCGTGAATTCTGGCCGCGACGACGATCCCACAGAGTGGATCAAGGTGGTGGTCTGGGAGAAGACCGCCGAGGCCTGCGAGAAGTACCTCGACAAGGGCTCGCAGGTCTACGTCGAGGGCCGGTGGCACACCAATAAGTGGACCGACAAAGATGGCAACGAGCGGAGCATGGCCGAGGTCATCGCGCACAAGGTCCTCTTCATTGGCAAGCCGGGTGCTGGTGCCCAGGGCGGGGGGGAGCGCCCAGCCGAGGGGCAGGGCGACAGCACCGGCGACGATCCCATACCGTTCTGAGATAAGACCATGGAATTATACTGGCTTCTATTAATCTGCGGTTGCACCATCGCCCTCACCGGCGGCGTGGTCATCGGGTATCTGATCGGTCGCCGCCGAGGCGCCGTCTACTACTGGTGGCGACGGAGGACAGGTCCATGAACGGATACGGAATTCAGCTCAGCCCGGCCGAGTTCGCCGGGCTGGACCCGCAACCCCTGCGCGAGATACGCCGAACCCTCGATCCCCAGCCCGAGCTCAGCGACGGCGTCTGGTATTGGCGAGGGACCTTCTTCGACTGGGAGGCGTTCAACGTGGGCAACAGCACCATGCGCTGCCCCTTCGCCGAGCCCGGCCGCCTGCTGCGGGTGCTCGAGGAGTGGTGGGCCGACGACGAGAATGGTTGCTACTACAAAGCAGGCGATTTCCCAGGCACCTGGTGGGAGCGCGTCGACCTGCGATGTATGGAGACTCCTGGCGGCATGGAGCTCGCCGTTGATGGTGAGTGGAACCCACCCGAGACGATGCCGCCCTGGGCGTCGCGGTATGTGCTGAAAATCATTAGCGTCGGGATCGAGTTGCACGATGGAGAGTGGAGCTGGGTCATCGAAGTCAGGAGCGAGGGATGAAGACGACGGAGAAACTGAGGGGCGAGGCCTACGTCGCGCATGAGTTAGAGATGGCGATCCGGCGCGAGAGGAGCTTCTGGCAGCTGGTCGTGATCCTCATGACAGTCTTCGGGGTCGTGGGGGGCGGGCTCGGGGTTAGGTGCGGGCTGGACCAGACCCCGAACGCCACGCTCATCTCGGACGCTGTCATGGTGCCCAAGCTCAAGGCCGAGATGGAACAACTGCGCGGCGAATGCGCGCTCCCGGTTATCGCCGCCCTGTGTCCGGCCGACCCGCTCGGCAGACACTGCGCGGTTTCCTGGCAGACGATCCGGGCCTCGACGAATTCCCCCTGGACGTTTGTCGGTTGCGACGACGGCCAGCGATGGCGGGTCCACTGGGTCACGATGGACCAGGTCAACCCGGAGGATCCCGCACCATGAGCAACCACAAACCCAAGGAGCAGGCCCGGTGTAGCTGCGGCGCCAAGACGGAGTGGATCTGGGAGCCCGTGTGTGAGTGCTGGGAGGATGCGCTGTGCGGGCCCTGCGGTGAGCAACTTCGAATGCAGTCCGAGTCGGAGCCGGGCGGAAAGCTCACCAAGGAGAACTCGGAGAAGTTCATTGAGCTGGTCGTCGAGCAGGCCTCGGCCTGCCACGGGGTCCACATCACAATCTTCCGCTGGCCGTTCCCGTGGCTGAAGCCCTGGAGCTGGCCGGCCTGGCTGGTGTGGCGCTGGCACCGTGGAAGGAAGACGGAGCGGTTCATGGTCCCGACGTTCGGCCCGAAAGAGAAGCCGTGATCGAGTGTCCCCAATGCCACTCACCGCTGAAGCGGACTGCCGCGGGCGCGAAGACCGGCGGCCGGGTTTGTATCAACCCCGACTGCGAGCACGTCGTCCGGGTAGGACCAGCCTGCTGGGACTGCGGCCAGCACACCAGCCCGGTGGTCCGGCCCAACAGAGCCGCCTGGCCTGCGCCGCGGCCCGCCGCCGGGTGGCCGAGGAGTTCCGGATGGACGAGGACGAGCTGGTGCTGCCAGTCCTGTCGATTCGCTGCTGCGAGCTCGTGGTGGACCTGCCGGACGAGTACTTGGCTGCGTTCGGGTCCTTCATGCCCCCGCGGATCACGCTCGAGGACGCGATGAAGTACATCGAGCTGCCCAATATCAACGTGTCCATATGGAACGAGGAGCCCGACGATGGCGTATGACGCACCGAAGAACCCCGACCCCGTCGAGTGGAAGGGCAACCTCGACACCCTCAAGGGCATCGCTGCCTTCGCCCGGGACCGCGCGAAGAGGGCCGAGTGTGGGGTCGCCAGCGGCTGGATCTCGATGCAGCTCCTGCAGCTCGAGCACCGCATCCTCGCCTGCGACGAGGCGCTCACCGGACTCATAGGCCGCAAGGTTCTGGACGTCATCTTCGACCAGGCCCGCATCGCTTACGAGATCAGCCAGGAGAGAAACGCGGCGCGGGAGCAGCTGGCGGTGCACGGCCGCGCCTTCAAGCTCATCCTCGAGCGCGTCCAGCGGCTCGCCGAAGAGACGAACGAGCGCGACTCCCTCAACACCGCCGTCATCATCGAGCACATCATCGAGGCCACCGATGGAGACGAAGGCGCCATCGCCTCCATCCGAGTGCTCGGGATCGAGTGGCCTGAGTCCTAATGCTCTGGGCCATTTACCTATTTTTCGTTGACCTCGCGGACCGCAGTCGAGCCAACTGCATCCCTTGGTCGACATCCCCCGCCCGGGAAGGAGGAGAACTATCGGTGCCTCCGGACGGGCACCTCCATCACTGCCAGCTCTGGCGGCTGGTAATTCCTACATGACCGCGGCACGCAGCGTGCGCCAGTGCCCGGGTGGCAACCGGGCGGCAAGACAAAAGGTTCAGGCGCCCCGCCCCCAGGGAAACCTGCTGTGAACAAGCACCGGGGCGGGGCGCGTTTGGGCCGAGTGGTTTCGGCGGGTTCGATTCCCGGACGGCCCATAGAGAAGGAGGAAATACCATGGATGAACCCAAGCCCCAGGCCGAGACGGTGGAGCAGATCGTGCAGGACATGAAGGGTGCTGCATGGGCCGCCGGGCTGGTGCCGGACGCTTTGCTCAAGGCATCGCTGGAGGCGTTCGTGGACCGCCTCGAGGCCAGCAGGGTGGCGAACTCGCTGCCCGAGAAGGTCTGGGTGAAGTGCTCCGGCGGCCTGCCTTACGCTGTGTACGTGCCTGGGTCAGACGCCCACCTCAAGGCGTCGGCGGACGAAGACCGCTTCGGGGTGGCCCACCTGGTCACCCTCCACGGGGCCGCCAAGGCAAGCACACCCCAGCAGGAGGAGGACGATGTCTGAGACATCTCGCCGCCCCCGCATCGGCCGGCCACCTGGGGTGAGGAAGCCAGTGCTCAAGCGCCACTGGATCCCCGGCAACCCGTACTGCCCGAAGTGCTGGCGCGGGCTCAACGCCAACAATCGCAGCGGGCTGTGCTATGGCTGCGCGCCCCATCACCCCGTGCTCCCGACGAAGAAGTGCTTCGAGGCCCGCGGCCACCGCTGGCGGACCATCAGAAATACCAAGGGCTACTGGGCTAAGGCGTGCATCCACTGCGAGATCGAACGGCCGTTCACCGATGCGGAAATTGCAGTGCAAAATCAAGGAGGTTCGTGATGGCTGAGACCACGAGAGAAGAGCTGGGCGTAGTGATTCGGTCCCACCTCGAGATGCTTCGCAGCGACAGAACCACGGCAATCGCACTCGAAGACGTCGTCGCCGTGGCCAGGTGCAATGCGAAGATCCAAGTCCTCGAGGATGTCAGCGCCGAGGCCAGCGGCGCGGACGCCGATCCCCTGATGGTGATGGCCTACGGCGCCCCGCCCATCGACGAGCGCGTGGACGAGCGGTACAAGATCGCCGGGTGGCTCCGCGGTTTCGATGCCCTCGCCCGGGCGGCCCGACGCACGGTGTCGGTGGTCACTGTCGAGGAGGTGCTGACCGCCATCGCCGCCGCCATTGAGGCGGGCGAGTACAAAAAGATGGGCCTGAAATACGAGGACACGAAATGACCCTGCCCGACGGCAAGATCAAATCCAACTGCCCGGCCTGCCTCGAGCCCGACGTGCTGTCGCTCTCGAATTGGCCGCGAGGCTACTGCACCATCCGCTGCCGATGTGGTCTCGTCGTGAGCGTCCCCGCCGGCCCCAACCCAGCGCAGTCGGTCGCCCTCGAAATCATCGGGGCCAACGAGCTGGGAGAGAAGCAGGAAGGCGACCAGCGCCTCATCGTCCACGAGGGAGAAGCCCTGGACGTGATACCTGCAGATGAAAGGGAAATTCCATGAACAGCGCAGATATTGAAGCCGCCCGGCGGATCGTCGACAGGATGAGCGAGGTGGCTGAGGAGAGCCTGGGCGGGGGCCCTTACACCCCTCCGGCGCTTATCAAAGACTGGGCAGACAGGCTGATGCATATTTTGGGGCGGCGGGCACCGGCCATCACTGCCTTCCTGGATACCCCGGACGAAGAGGCTCGGAAGATGACCGCACCACGCGACCCATCGCTGGTCGCGCGCAACGCCGAGCGCGCCGCCCATCCGCTTGTGCAGCGGCTCACTGCCCGCCGCAAGCGGGCGATCACCGCCATGCTGACAGCGTTGGGCGGCGTAATAAAGCGCGCCGCCGAGCACGCGGCGGTGGCCGACGACATGATGCACCTCTGGCCGACCTCGTTTTTCAAGGTCGCGGCGCAGCAGGGAGTCACGATCGACACGCGGATCCACTTCTCACGGGCCTGGGACCCGGCCTGCTTCGAGCTGAACGCCGGGTTGAAGTGCCAGATGACACTCGACCGAGAAGACTTCGCCGGCTGCGAACCGCTGCCGCTCGGGGTTGAGTTGCGGAACGACATCCCGTCGGAGGAACCATGACGCTGAAAAAATGTCCCCGGCCGGAGTGCAACGGAGAAGGAACTGGCGAGGCCTGGCCTGATTCCTACGTCAGTTGCACCAACCAGATCTGCTGGTTCTACCACAACGAGTCACCCCGCTCGGTCTGGCAGGCGCTGCTGCGCACACCCGAGCCAGGCATCAGCCGAGAGGACATCGACGGGGAGGACGTCTTCACCGTCGGTACCTGCAGGTTGGTTGGGTGTGGTGGGTCGCGCGCGATGCGGGGTGACTCCGGCGTTTCGCATTGCGTGGAGTGCGGCGACTCGTATTACCCCGAGAGCAAAGCGAAATGACCACCGAGGAGTACATCGACCTGAAGCAGCGCGTCGGCGAGGCGGGCTACTGGCACGAGATTGACTGGTCGGAGAACCTGCAGCGGTGCCAGGCCCCGTGCCATTTCATCCGGGACTACATCTTCGTGGTGTGCAACTCCGGCATGAAGGCCCAGATAGCTCGGGTCATCTTCAACAAGGTCATGCAGGCCGTGACGCGCGGCTACTCGGCCAGCCTGGAGTTTGGTCACCCAGGCAAGTCCGCCGCCATCGACCGCGCCCTCGTCGAGGGGACCGAGTGGTTCGACTTCTACCAGACGCTTGGAACGGACGGCCTGCGATTGCAGTACCTCGAGTCCCTCCCGTGGATAGGCCCCATCACCAAATGGCACCTGGCCAAGAACCTCGGGATGGACTGCGCCAAGCCCGACCGCCACCTCGTACGCATCGCCGGCAGCGCCGAGCTCGCCCATGAACTCTGCCGCAGCCTGTCCGAGGCCACTGGCGACCGAATACCCACGGTCGACCTCGTCATCTGGCGGGCCGCCAATCTCGGGTGGATGTGATGACATCCTTCGGCGTCGCCAAAAAGATAGGGCCCAACCGGTATCGGGTCGTCCACTCGAAGCCAAAGGAACAGCACCACACCGGAACGCCCTGTGGATTCTGCGGCAACGGCCGGCGCTCCGACGCCCGCGGTCTGCTCTGCTCTCGCTGCCGACTCTACGCCAAGCCGAAGGCGTGGGAAAAGAAACAACGCGCCCGCAAAGGGTGAGGGGAGATTCAGGATGACCACAGACAAAACCATCGACATCCAAGACGCCTGGAGGCAGGCACTCGAACACCACGAGCGGCTCGTGCTTGAGGTACCCCGGGGTCACGGGGCCACCACGTTCCTGCTGGAAACACTGAAGTACCACCGAGGTTACCGCCGGCTATTGATGCCAACCGAGGCCAAAACAGAGAATGCTCGGCGGCGGGGTTTGTCCCACGGGGGCGTCGAGTGCATCACCACCGCTCCACCCGAAGGAATGCGGCGCCTCAACCTCCTCATGGTCGACCAGCCCGTGTATTTCTCCGACCCGTCCAGGCCCCCGGGCCTCTCGGCAGTCAAGGATGGTTGGGCGTGCTGGGCCGAGACCAACCCCACCCCCCAGCAAGTGGTCGTCATGGCTACGGTGACCCAATTAAATAGGGCCGCCCTCGCCGAACTCTTCCCGCCGGAGATATACCACCGCATTCGCTTCGCCTACACCGAGGATCTTGAGGGACTGATTCAGGATGACGGGCGGGTCGCTCCGTTCACGTCGGAGCTGTGGACGGAAGAGAAGCTCGCCAAGCGCCGGGAGGAATTGGGCGCGCGGATATTTGGCCGCGCCTTCCATGTGATCGGCACCAAGGATGTTCGCCTCTGCGAGCAATGCAAGCGTGAGCTCGAGCCCGTCCATGTGGCCACAGAACTCAAAGTTGACACCGCGGTGCTCTACGCTGACAACCTCTGGGCCATCGACGCCATGGTCGGGGACATGACCAGAGCGTGGGTGTGCCGGAGCACCCACGGTGAACCCATCCCCGTCGACAATACTTTGGAGGCGCTGGAGGAGTGGATGGCGGCAAACCTTGAGGCGACGACGTGGCTCGGGACTCGGCCGGAGAGGATACCACCTGTCTATCCGGGCGGAGTGAAGCGGGTCAATGCCGCCTTGGATCGGTTGAAGATTGCGGCGAAGGGAGAGGGCTGATGGCCAAGGATAAGAAGAAGACCAAGCGGGTGAAGCTGGGCGAGGGAATGAGCAAGCTGCGGAAGGGCGGGGTGAACTCCTCGCCGCCGAATGGAGCGGAGCCACCTCCGCCGCCGCCAGCGCAGCGGCGCCCACTGACCCGGGTCGACCCAGACACGGCCGCGGCCATCAGTGAGCTAGTCGACTACGTGGCAGCTCCGGATGACGACGACGCCCGCGACCGCCTCATCCCTGGCCAGCCCACGGCGCCGTTCACCATCGAGACGCTGGTGGGCATCGGCGAGGAGATCGAGAACGGCGTCGAGTACGTGGATGACCCGGGGTCGTGCTGCGGCAACTGCGAGTTGAGCGCCCTATCCCATGATGGCTGTTGGCGCGACCTCTGCGACGCAACAGAGTGCAAGGACTTTGAGCCAAAGCAGCAGGAAACCTGCGATTGTCGCGACGGCTCGCCGACACAGGACAGCGGGGAGTGGCCTCGTCCGACCGAAGCAGACCTGAAGACCATCGCAAGGCGGGCCTGTAAACGATATGGCCACCCCTCCAAGTTCAATTCCGCTGGGTTCTCGCAGGCGTTCTCGGAACACCTTGGGCTGGCAAAGAAGGGCTTTGACGGTGGCTGGGTTTGGGCGATGCTGGACGGGCGTCCGTGGGTCAAGGGCCTGCCTGGTGAGTGTCATTGGCAACTGGTCGACGCACCTCCCAGCGCACCGGAACGCCCGTCCACCATCACGTCAGAGGACGTCAAAGAGGGCTTGGCACAGGGTGTGAAGGGTGCCGAGTACATGCGGGCCGAGCGCGGGCTAGCACCTCCCAGCGCACCGCAGACAACGCCTGCCGTGAACGAGGAGGGGCCAGCCGAAGACCCGGAACCGGTATGCAGCTTGTGTGGACGCAAGGGGAATCTATCCATGATGGGCAGTAAGTGGGTGTGCCTCTCGGCTGCGGTATGCGGTACGGAGACGACACGGCTGCGCTGCAAGCCCGCCCCGCCCGTAGACGACAGCGGGACGGGGGAGAATTGCGAGGATTGCGGGTCCACAACAGGGCAGCACTTCACGCTCCATTGCAAGCCCACCCCGCCCGCGGTCGATCCCGTCGCGAAGGTCGACTACGTCCAGGTCGTCGATGTCTGCCCGGACTGCTCGGGGACTCTCGGCTGGTCGGACGATTTCCAGTATTGGTTGTGTGCCGACTGCCCCCGCAAGGGCACCCGTGAGGATCTTCATCCCACCAGCTGGATCACCTACTCCAAGCCCGTCCCTGGGGAGGAGGCGACCACCACCACCACGACGGTGGCCGACCTCAAGCCGTGCTGCCGAGCCCACCTTGAGGAGCAGGTCATGGACGCGGCCTTCTTCGCGCCGCTGAAGAAACAGACGCCGGCCCACGTCCGGGTGGGGGAGCTAAGGGAAGAAGTGGTGAAACTGAACATCATGCTCGAGCGCGGTGAGCGCATCGAGGCGCAGTGCGCTGAGTTGGCTGCAAAGCTCACGGCAGCCAACGCGCAGACCGAGGCATCCAAGGCCGAGGTGGTCGGGGCGAGAGATAAATTAGCCCATGCGGAGGCCCTGCTGTATGCGGAGTCGGCGGGGCGGAACCGAGCCATCGACCAGGCTGATCAGCTCCGCACGTACGGCGCTGGCCAGCACGCCAAGGTGGACGAGCTGAAAGACCGTCTTCGCCTGGAGTACAATCGAGCCAACAGGCACTGGGACAAACAGTGCAAGGTGGAGCAGCAGGCCCGCCGCGCATCCGTGACGCTCGGCGCAGAGGTCCTCCGGTGGAAGAACAACACCGACACGGAGAGAGGGCGGCGGGTCGACGTCGAACATAGGGTCGAAACCGCCATCCAGTTCCTCATCAAGCAGATTGGAATTGTCGGCGGCGCGGAGGGAGTGGAGGCCGTCGCAGGCCGAGCGGCCATCGCGCTCAGTGCCAGGCAGCAACGAATCGGGGAGCTTCAGGACCAGGTGAACCGGCTGACCAATGATGTTGGAGCAATCCTCGACGAACGTACGGCGGACCTAGATGTGCAGATCGTGCGCATGACCCAGGCCCACGAGGAGGTTATCTCGGAACTCGGTGTCTCCCAGCAGGAAGTCGCAGACCTCCAGGGCTTGCTTGCGAACCACAACGAAGAGCGGGAGGGTCAACTGGCTCTCGTTGAATCGCTTATGAGGCAACTCGATCGGTCGGTCCTTCGATCGGAGTGGACCTGTCCCCAGTGTGAGCAACCGTGCACGTGGGAGGATGACCGCTGGCTCTGCAGCTCGGAGATGTGCGGGGCAAGCGGGACGCGGCCGAAGGACGACGAGGAGCAGCCAGTGTTCCACGGGAAGGGTTCGATCCCCTGCTCCAAGTGTGGGGCAACCTCTGCCGAGGCGACCCTGAGAAGCATCGGAAGGGTATGGTCCTGCTCGGACGAGAAGGCATGCATGGGGAGGTGGACGAGGAAGGACCAGCGTCCACCCGACATCCTCGACTGCTTCATGGCGAAGGGTGGCACCCCTGCATCCAGCGCCCGAG
>LAZR01000140.1_pt1 | contig 93506 bp, 90 predicted proteins | sample 329461 | NCBI WGS metagenome assembly LAZR01 (sample SAMN03002196, study PRJNA259156) | marine sediment metagenome | biome: sea floor; feature: Hydrothermal impacted sediments; material: marine sediment; isolation source: Loki non-amplified sample from Loki's castle hydrothermal vent sediment ... | reverse complement strand
AGCTGCCGGGAGCGCCTGAACAAGGAGGTGAAGCGGCGCGCCGATGTCGTCGGCATCTTCCCGAACGAAGGCTCGATCATCCGCCTCATCGGCGCCGTCCTCCTTGCGGCCAACGACGAATGGCAGACGCAGAACCGCTACATGCAGACCGAGCCTATGGCCGAACTCATGGCCACAGGCAGCAAGCCAGAAACCATACGGATTTCCACCGCAGTCGCCTGAAACGGAGCCGCTTCAGTTACACCCCAATTTCCACCACGTTGACGGACGCGACCTTTCATACACCTGTCAACCGCCCACGATACTGTCGGACGTCACAGGTCCGATCACCTGTCGGCAACGGTCAGGCTGGCGGCAATCGGCCTTCCTCCACCGCGAAGCAGGCAACCTTGGTCGGACCGTGTTCGATAAGGATAGGCAGCTCCGAGCGGCAACGGTCGTTGGCATAGGGACAGCGGGGGTGGAAGGCACAACCCGGCGGCGGATCGAAGGGTGACGGCAATTCGCCGGTCAGCCGGATACGCTGGGTCTTCTTGCCTGGATCGGTCGCCGGCGTCGCCGACAGGAGCGCCCGCGTATAGGGGTGCAGCGGGTTCGCATAGAGCGCGTCGACTGACGCGATTTCGACCGGACGACCGAGATACATCACCATCACCCGATCCGCGACATGCCTGACCACCGACAGATCATGGCTGATGAAAATATAGGTGAGATTCAACCGCTCCTGGAGATCGGCCAGGAGATTGAGGATCTGCGCCTGAATTGAGACGTCGAGGGCCGACACCGGCTCATCGAGGACCAGAATCTTCGGCTCCAGGATGATGGCGCGGGCGATCGCGACGCGCTGGCGCTGACCGCCCGAGAACATATGCGGATACCGATCATAGTGCTCAGGGCGCAGACCCACCTCGGCCAGCGCCGTCTTGGCTTTCTTGCGGCGCTCGGCGCGCGAAAGCCTGGTGTTGATCTTCAGCGGCTCCTCAATGATCGTTCCGACCTTCTGGCGCGGGTTGAGCGCGCCATACGGGTTCTGGAAGACGATCTGGACGGTCGAGCGGAGCTTCTTGATGTCGCCGGGATGATCGCCGGAAACGCGCACGCCGTCGACGTCGAGTTCGCCCTCCGAGGGCGTTTCGATCATCGTCAACATGCGGGCGAGGGTCGACTTGCCGCAGCCGGATTCTCCCACGATCGCCAGCGTTTCACCTTGCTCCACGACGAAGCTGGCGTCCTTCACGGCCTTGAGGTCGAGCGGCTTCTGGAACAGGCCGCGGCGCACCTCGTAGACCTGACTGACATTCCTGGCGGTGACGATCGCGTTCATCGGGCGTCTCCCGCGTTGAGGGGATAGTGGCAGAGCGCTTCCCCCAGAGCCGGTGGCTGGCGCGGCGGCACCACCGTGCGGCAGGTGTCGTCGGCCTTTGGGCAGCGCGGATTGAACAGACACCCGTTCGGCCGATCCCCCTGCCCCGGAACGACGCCGGGAATGGTCGGCAGGCGCGCGCCGGTCGCGCGTTCGGGAATCGCGGCGAGCAGCGCCGCCGTATAGGGATGGTGCGGGGTATCGAACAGCGTCGCGACCGGCTGGCGCTCGACCTGCTGGCCGGCATATTGCACCACGACCCGCTCGGCGGTCTCGGCAATGACGCCCATGTCATGGGTGATCAGGATCATCGCCATGCCGTGCTGCTTCTGAAGGTCCACCAGCAGATCGAGGATCTGCGCCTGGATAGTCACGTCCAGCGCCGTGGTCGGCTCGTCGGCGATCAGAAGTTTCGGGCTGCAGGCCGTCGCCATGGCGATCATCACCCGCTGGCTCATGCCGCCGGAGAGCTGATGCGGGTAGGCCGTCAGCCGGCGCTCCGGCTCGGGCATGCCGACCTGCTGAAGGAGCTCGACCGCACGGGTCTGGCGCGCCTTGCGGTCGAGATCGGTGTGTGCCTTGAGGGCCTCGCGGATCTGGAAACCCACCGTGAAGCACGGATTGAGGCTGGCCACCGGCTCCTGAAAGATCATGGCGATGTCGCCGCCGACGATCTTGCGCCGCTCGCGATCCGACATGGCGCGCATGTCGCGCCCCTCGAATGTCATTTCGTCGGCGGTGACCGTGGCCGACGGCGGCAGCAGACCCATCAGCCCGAGCATGGCGACGGATTTTCCCGAGCCGGACTCGCCGACGATGCCGAGGACTTCGCCCGGCTCGACCGAAATGTCGACGCCGTCGACCGCCTTGAACGGACCGGAGGCCGTATCGAAGACGACGGAAAGATTGCGGAGCGAGAGAAGGGGCATAGGTCGGGGTATCAGCTCCGCTTCATCTTCGGGTCGAGTGCGTCGCGCAGGCCGTCGCCCACCAGGTTGATGGCGAGCACGGTGACGAGGATCGCCAGCCCTGGAAAGGTGACGACCCACCAGGCGCGCAGGATAAACTCGCGCGCCTCGGCCAGCATCGTGCCCCATTCGGGCGTCGGCGGCTGGGCGCCCATACCGAGAAAGCCGAGCGCGGCAGCATCGAGGATGGCGTTGGAAAAGGACAGCGTCGCCTGGACGATCAACGGGCCCAGACAATTCGGCAAGATGGTCACCACCATCAGCCGCAACGGGCTCGCGCCGACGACACGCGCGGCGGTGACGTATTCGCGCTGCTTTTCCGCCATCACCGATGCCCGCGTCAGCCGAACGAAATGCGGCTGCAGGACCAGGGCGATGGCGATCATTGCGTTGGTGAGGCCCGGCCCGAGCACGGCGACGAGGACGAGCGCCAACAACAGCGAGGGAAATGCGAGGATGATGTCCATCACCCGCATGATGACGGTATCGAGCCAGCCGCCGGCATAGCCGGCGATCAGACCGACAGAGATGCCTGCCGACACGGCGATGACGACCACGACGACACCGATGAACAGCGAATAGCGCGCACCGAAGATCAGCCGGGAAAGAATGTCGCGACCGACGGCGTCGGTGCCGAGAAAATAACTCAGCCTTCCTCCCTCCTGCCAGAAGGGCGGCAGCAGCAGCGCCTCACGATTCTGAAGGACCGCCGAATGGGGCGCCACGAGTGGCGCGGCGAGCGCGATGAGAACGATGACGGCAAACACTGCGAGACCGACGACGGCGCCTTTGTTCGCTGAGAAATAGAACCAGAACTCGGCCAGCATCTGCCGGCGAACGCTCTTTACAGGCTCTCTGTCCGGGACGTCGCTGCCGATGCCCTCAGCTGCTTCCTGGGCTTCGATGTGGCTCATCTTCGGCCTCCTACCGTACCCGGACTCGGGGGTTGATCACGCCATAGGTGAGGTCCACCCCCAGATTGACGACCATGATGACCACGGCAATCAGCAGGAGACCGCCCTGCACCACCGGATAGTCCCGACGAAAGACGCTATCGACCATCCATTTGCCAATACCGGGCCAGGAAAAGATCGTTTCGGTCAGAATGGCGCCGGCCATCAGGACGCCGACCTGCAGACCGATCGTCGTCACCACAGGGATGAGCGCGTTGCGAAGGGCATGGACGCCGACCACCCTCAGTCGCGAAAGGCCTTTGGCGCGAGCGGTTCGCACATAGTCTTCGCCAAGCACTTCCAGCATGGCCGACCGGGTCTGCCGGGCGATTACGGCGAGCGGAATCGTTGCCAGGACGATCGACGGCAGGACAAGGTGAGACAGCGCCGAGGTGAACGCGCCTTTCTGGCCCGACAGCAACGAATCGATCAGCATGAAGCCGGTTTCCGCCGGGAAGTAGTACAAAAGCGAAATGCGGCCGGACACCGGTGTCCACTGCAGGACGCCCGAAAACAGGATAATGAGAAGCAGGCCCCACCAGAAAATCGGCATCGAATAGCCGACCAGCGCCGCGCCCATCGCGGCCTGATCGAACCATGAGCCCCGCTTGACCGCGGCGATCACGCCGGCCGGGACCCCCAGCAACACGGCGATGACGATGGCGCAGAAGGCTAGTTCGAGCGTCGCCGGGAACAGAGTGAAGAACTCGCCTGCGACGCCGCGCTTGGTGACGATCGACGTGCCGAAATCGCCCTGGAACAACCCCAGGAGATAGTCGAAATACTGCACCACCAACGGCCGGTCGTAACCGAGCTCGTGCATGATGGCGGCATGCCGCTCCGGCGCCATCACACGCTCGCCCGACATCAGTGCAACGGGGTCGCCCGGCAGCAGCCGAATGAAGGCAAAGGCGATGATGGAGACGCCGATAAAGGTGGGGATCAGCACCAGGACGCGAGAGAGAAGAAAACGCAGCATAACGATGTGTCGCATGTTTTCCGGCCGCCGGGTAGCGGATTCCGGAGGCTGGTGATCTGGCGGGAGCTACCAAAACGCAACGCGGGGCGGCCATGGCCGCCCCGCGTTGGACGAGCCGGAAAAACGACTACTCGGCGATGTCGACGCCGTCGAAGCGGTGATATCCGAGAGGATCCTGAACGAAGTCCTTCACCGATTTGCGCATCGGCATGAAGACCTTCGAATGGTCGATCGTCAGCCAAGGCGCCTCCTGCTTGAAGACCACCTGCGCCTGTTCGTACAGCTTGGCGCGCTCGGCCTGGTCGGCGACTTCCTTGGCCTTGGTCACAAGATCGTCGAACTCCTTGTTGCACCATTGCGCGCGATTGTTTCCGCCCACCGCATCACACCCCAGCAGCGTGTCGAGAAAATTATCCGGATCGCCGTTGTCGCCGGTCCAGCCCAGCATCGCGGCGCCATCGCGGTCCTTCGCCTTGGACTTTTCGAGATACTCCCCCCACTCGTAGGAGACGATCTCGGCCGAGACGCCGACCTTCTGAAGGTCAGCCTGCATCAGCTCCGCCGCGCGGCGAGCGTTCAGCATGTAAGGTCGGCTGACCGGCATCGCCCAAAGCTTCATGGAGAGATTCTCGACCCCCGCATCCAGGAGCATCTTCTTCGACGCTTCGGGGTCGTATTTGTCGTCCTCGACCGCGTCGTTATAGGACCACATCGTCGGGGGGATCGGATTCTTGGCAACCGTGGCGGCGCCTTGGAATACGGCGTCGACGATCGCCTGCTTGTTGATCGCCATATTCAGAGCCTTGCGGACCTCGACCTTGTCGAAGGGCGCTTGCGTGGTGTTGTAGGCAAGGTAGGCGACGTTCAGGCCTTCCTGCTCCAGAACGTTGAGATCGGCGTTACCCTGCATTGAAACAACATCGGCCGCGTTGGGATACGGCATGATCTGGCATTCGTTCGCCATGAGCTTCTGCGCGCGCACGGAGGCGTCCGTGGTGATGGCGAAGATCAGGTCGTCGATCGGCTGCTTGCCGGCCCAGTAATCGGCATGCGCCTTGTAGCGGATGACAGCGTCGGGCTGGTAGGCGACGAAGGCGAAGGGGCCGGTGCCGTAAGGTTGCTGGTTCAGCATCTCCATCTGGCCGTCAGCTTCGAGCTTGTCGGCATACTCCTTCGACATGATCGAAGCGAAATCCATCGCCAGATCTGCCAGGAACGGGGCTTCGGGGCGGTTGAGGGTGAACTTAACAGTCAGATCGTCGACCTTTTCGACCGACTTGATCAGCTCGGGAAAGCCCATGCCGGCGGAATATTCCCAGCTCGTTCCTGCCACGTAGGCATTCCAGGGATTGTCGGATTTCAGCTGGCGCTCGAAGGAAAAGACGACGTCGTCGGCATTGAGGCTGCGCGTCGGGGTGAAGAACTCCGTGGTCTGGAACTTCACGTCGGGGCGTAGCTTGAAGGTGTATTCAAGTCCGTCGTCCGACACCTCCCAGGACTCGGCAAGCCCCGGCTCTGTCTCGGTCGAGCCATGCTTGAATTCGACGAGACGGTTATAGACGGTTCGCGACGCGGCATCGAAGGTCGTACCGGACGTATAGAGCGCCGGGTCGAATCCCTCGGGCGATCCTTCCGAACAGTAGACGAGCGTCTTGGCCGATGCGGCGGAGCCGAGGGCGAGCGTCAAAGCGGTCGCCGCAACGAGCCGGGTGAACAGTTTCATGGATGGCATCTCCCTGATCACGAGGCGGGCCAAACCCGCCGGAAGTCGATATCGGACAGGTTTTGCCGGCGTCATGCAAGCGCATTTTTTGACCAAGCATTCAAAAAACCACCCCCTGCGCTTCGACCCCCGACGATGCGTATCGCGTCGATTTGGCCAGGATTTGCCGCTGCGCGGCATGAACAATCTGGTTTATTATTCGTGAGATGAGAAAGAAAACAGATCGCCCCAGGGTTTCGGCTGACCGCTCCGCCGGCCGCGCCTCGCCCTTGCAACCCGTCGACGCGGACGCGACACGGCTCGCCCGGACACTGCTGCGCTCGGCTCGCCACGGCGCCCTTGCGGTGCTGCGCCCCGGCGACGGCCATCCGGCGGCCAGCCGAGTCCTCGTGGCAACCGACTTCCTCGGCCGACCGCTCCTGCTGATGTCCGACCTCACCCTGCATGCCAGGGCCCTTGCGGTCGATTGCCGCTGCTCGCTGCTGGTCGGGGCGGCGGGCAAAGGCGATCCCCTCACCCATCCCCGCTTGACGGTGTTCGGGACGGCAAGCGCCATTGCGGCGGACGATCCGGAGCGGCCGGCGCTGCGGGAGCGGTTCCTCGCGCGGCATCCGAAATCCGCGCTCTACGCGGATTTTAGCAATTTCCATTTCGTCCAGCTGGAATCGGCGTCCGCTTCGCTGAATGGCGGCTTTGGGCGCGCCTTTGAACTCACGCCTGCCGAGTTCATCGACGGCCCTGCGGAGGAACTCCAAGCCACAGCCATCCGGGCGCGCGACCACATCAATGCGGACCATGGCGATGCGATCGACCGCATCGCCCTCGATGCCGGCCATGAGGGACATGGATGGCGCATCGCGACTCTCGATCGCCTCGGCTTCGAAATTCTGCGGGGAGATGCACTGTGTCGGGTGGAGTTTCCCGCCGATGCCGTGGCAGCCGGCGGGTTCCGGAGCGCATTCGTCGATCTGGCGGCCGGCCAGGCGTGACGAATCTGAAAAATGAAACCGCGTGAACCTATGCCCCGACGAACGCGTCGCTCCCCCGGTTTTGCGGCCTAAACCTTGAAGCCCTCCGGGCAAGCCGCGCGGAACCGGCGATTGCTCTGCCCGCTCAGATAGATGCACTGGCCCGGATTATTGGCAGCAAGGCCGAGCACGCGATCGTCGGAGGTGACGACGGTCTCCGGAATTCGCCCGACCCGGAACGGCGCAACCTCGGCCCCTGAGAGACCGAAAACCGCGCCAAAAACGGGGGGCAAGGCGCCGCCAGTGCAACCGGATAGCACCATTGCGCCGACCAGCGCCGCAAGGAGGCAGCCGTTCTTTTGATGCCAGCGGGGCGTCTGCGAACGTTTTTCGGTCAACCTCAGCTTCTCCATCCCATCATCCTGCGCCGACCGAATGCGCATGTCATCGAGAAACCGCCCGTACACGGACCATCTTCACTGCCTCGCCGACGGTTCAGCCCGACATTGGACGCGATCGGTCCGTGCCGAGGCCTTTCTCCCGGATTTGGCCACAAAAAAGCTGCCGAGACGACCCCGGCAGCTCTCTTACGATCAAATCGCCGTCGTGCCCGGTCAGTAACCGGCTGGGCAACGATAGATGTTACCGTCGGAATAACGGCAATAGCCCGGACGCTCCTTGGAGCGGCCGATGACGTTGCCGACCACCGCGCCGGTGCCCGCGCCGATGGCGCCGCCGATCAGCGCGCCCTTCGCATCGCCCGTTACGCCGGCTCCGATCGCCGCGCCGCCAAGACCGCCAAGCGCCGCGCCTCCGGCTGTATAGCGGTCTTCCGTCGTGCAACCGGCGACCAAGATGGTAACCGCTGCGATGGCGGCAATCGAATATTTCTTGAACATGTTCAACCTCTCACTGGACCCGTCGTCCCCACTCACAACGATAACGCATCAATTTCGTTCCGTCACCATATTGATGACTGACAAGATCCAGATTGGCACGGGTATCAAACGCCGGACAGCCCGCCCAAACTTCTTCTGCCGCTTTTAACGGGACGCCACCATCTGCGGTTCCGCGTCAAACGTGATCAGCAACTCGCCGGTCCGGCTGACGGCCCAGTCGATCGAAGCCGATTGCTCGAAGACGTCCGCGTCGACGGCCTTGCAGGCGCCGAGAACCCTGCTCTCCGTGGAGCCACTCAGGCGCATCTCCAGCGCCAAATCGCGCCGGCATTCCTCAACCGACTCATATGCCGGAACAGGAACGGGAATTTCTCTGCAGACCGAAGCATCGCCCGAGCATCCGACAAGTAACATAAAAGCCGCAACATGTTCCATCGAAACGTCTCCTTTGGCTAAACAACGGCCAATTCGTGAAGTCGTTCCAAATTCCGCCCGGGCACTTGAAAAAAAACGTCTCGGAAAAAGGCGATTCGGCGAAAAGCCCGGTGTTCCAGTCGGCTCAGCGAACCGGGATCGGCGACTCAGGCCTTTACGGCAGAGGAGCGCGAGTTGACCTCGTACTGGTCCTGAGGAATTGTCAGCGTGTAGCGCAAGCCGTCGGAAAAATATTCAAGCGAGGCTGCCCCCCCGACCGCGTTCGGCACGATCCGCTCCAACGTCGACGTACCAAAGCGAGCATCACGCTCCGGGCGAACGCGCGGACCGTTTCGTTCTTGCCAATCCAGGACGAGGGTTTCCTCATCCTCACGGTCTTCAAGCCGCGCGCCGATGGCGACGGTCCCGCCGGGAACAGACAATGATCCATAGGAGGCGGCGTTGACCGCCAGTTCGTGCAGGGCGAGCCCCACATGCAACGACGCCGTCGGCGAGAGATAGACGTCGGGTGACTCGACCGCGATCTGATCCATGCCATCAGGCGCGTAGCGCTCGACCTGCATCGTGACGAGGCTCATCAAGTCCGCGCCACGCCAATCGGCATCGGTGACGATATCCTGCGAGTAGGCGAGCGATTGGATCCGCCCTCTGAAACGAACGAGAAACTCCGGAACGGTCACCGAGTGACGCGCCGTTTGACTCGCCAGACTCTGGATGATCGCCAAAAGGTTCTTGGAGCGGTGCGACAACTCACGCAGCAGGGTCTTCAGCGTCTCTTCGCGGCGCTTTTGTTCCGTGATCTCCACCGAGGTTCCGATCACGCCGCAGACGTCGCCGTCCTCGTCATGGTCCACATCGATGCGAACGTCATACCATCGTAAAGAGGCGCCGGACGCGATGGCGAGCTCGAAGCGCGCGGGCCGCTGCGTGCGGATCACCTCCCGCTTCATCACAACCGATCGCTCGGCGCCCTGCGGCGCCAAAAGATCAGCATCGACCATACCCGCTTGCGCTCCGGCGAGCCAGGATCGGCCGGCATTGCAGATCCCGACATACCGCAGGTCGCGGTCCTGCGAGAACACGGACATGTCCGTGGTCCCAAGGGCCCGCAATATTTTGTTCGACGCCATCATAGGATGCTCGGCCAACACGATTGCCCCGACCTCGACCTCGACGCGACCTTATAGCCGCAAACATTCCGCCGAGAGAGGGGCACCTCACCTTCAAATCGTTCCACACGGGCAGCAGACCGCGAGCCCATGTTCGATGCAGTCCGGACCGCGACAATCAGGCCACCCGCATCCGCTGCATCACCTGAACGCGGGCCGGTGATGCTCCTTCCCTTCCGATTCTCGCCGACCCGCTCAGCTTGCACGACAACACATCGGTCGACCCCAAAGGATTCCGATGATGCACGGCGACCATTGCCGACTAGCTGGCGAGTGGACATGGCGACAGCCGCTTACGCCGCCGCCTGACTATCGGTTTCGAAGAACAGTGCCTGGCTGATCAACGCCTTCACCATGTCGGGGTTGAACGGCTTGGTCACCAGGAAGGTGGGCTCTGGCCGCTCGCCGGTCAAAAGCCGCTCCGGGAACGCGGTAATAAAGATGACCGGAACCGAAACCTTCGCGAGAATATCGTTGACCGCATCGATTCCCGAACTGCCGTCGGCAAGCTGAATATCGGCCAGCACCATCCCGGGCCGCTGCCGCTCGAACAGCGCAATCGCCTCCTTTTGCGTCCGGGCAATACCGGTCACGGTGTGCCCGAGGCTTTCCACCATCTGCTCGATATCCATCGCGATCAGCGGTTCATCCTCGATGATCATGATATCGGTCGACACCTGCCGCCCAATGTCGGAACTGGCCTGGTCGATCAAGTCCGAGAACTTCGCCTCGTCGGCGCCGAGAATGTAGCCGGCCTCCTCGGTCGTGAACCCCTCGACCGCGACGAGGAGAAACGCCTGCCTCGGCAACGGCGAGATGGCGCGCAGATTGCGAGAGGCCTTCTCTTCCCAAGCGGAGGTCGGCGCATCGTCGCGAATGTTCACCTCGACGGACTGCCACATCGAGGAAAACAGCTTGTAGAGCGAAATTCGCGGCGCTTGGTCGTCGGGAAACAGGCTCGGATCGGCAATCAAAGCTTCCAGAACAGCCGCGACATAAGCATCACCGCTCGATTGAGAGCCGCTAAGTGCTCGTGAATAGCGCCTAAGATACGGAATATGCGGCGCTATGCGGGATGACATCGACATGAAAACTCCCCTCGTGTCGACCGAAACAAAGTCGGTGGGCGTGAAAACGCGGAATATGCAGAAAAGTTCCACGCATTGGAACTTTATGCGCTTCCAACGATTAGGCACATGGGAACTGGGTTGGAAAAGTGAAACCTCATCGTCAAATATTGTGGGCAGCAGCGCCTTAATATCTTGATGGGCGGGGGATCGAAGCTAGTTTCTCGGCAACGATTGCCGAGGGGGTGTCAGTGCGAATGCGAGTTTTGCAAATGAGAGATACGCGACAGACCGTCAGCGCGCGGCTACCAACAAGGCTGCTTAACACAACGCTCCGAGACGGATGATGGGTGATCGCGAGACGAAGGAAGATATGGTGCATACGGCACATGTGAACAAATCTGCGGGTAAGGGTACCGATCCCGGCGTGCATTCGGCGATCGGCAAGCGTCTGAAGGCGTATTATGATGACGTGGCGAGCGAGCCTGTCCCGGATCGCTTCCTGTCGCTGCTGGACGCGCTCGACGAGGCGGAATCCGCCTCCAAGACATCAGGCCGCAAGTAGGTTTTGATGAGCGATCAGATGGACTTTCGCAGGGAATTGATTGCTATTATTCCCAATTTGAGAGCGTTCGCCGCCTCGCTGTCCGGTTCGTTCGATCGGGCCGACGACTTGGTGCAGGAGACGCTCGTCAAGGCTTGGGACAAACAGCATACCTTCCAGCCCGGGACCAACCTCAAGGCTTGGCTCTTCACGATCTTGCGCAACGAATTCTACACGCAAATGCGCAGAAAGGGACGTGAGGTGCAGGATGTCGACGGGATGCATGCCATGCAGCTCGCCGGTCACCCGGAGCAGCAGGGACATGTCGATCTGCAGGATTTCCGCAAGGCGCTGGACATGCTGCCCGACGATCAGCGCGAAGCGCTGATCCTGATCGGCGCATCCGGCTTCTCCTACGAGGAAGCAGCAGACATCTGCCATTGCGCCGTCGGAACGATCAAAAGCCGCGTGTCGCGCGCCCGTACCAGAATCAGTGAAATCCTCGGCATCGAGGGGGACGGCGAATACGGTCCTGACTCGATTTCCTCGCAGATCATCGGAGTTGCTCCGGCCGCCTGACAACCGTCGTTCCCAGGCGTGCAAAAGCTGCGCGTCGCATGGAACAACGCGCGGGCTAAATGGTTTCAGGTAAGAAGATCGCCCTCGGGACCGAGCGCCCCATCCACAGTTCCAGGCCCCATTGTCAATTCGCACAGAACGAGGTTCTCATGGCTTCCGACACTTCCCCGAACACGAGCTCAACTTCAGCTCAGACGGCGGGCCCCACCCCCGCGAAGGGCGACAATGCCGACCTGGAAGCACAGGTTGCCAAGCTGCGCGAGGACGTTGCGGGAGTGGCGGATGCGCTGAAGTCTCTGGCGACGGGCCGAGCAGATGATGCGAAGCGACAGGCTTTTGCCTTGAGGGACGATGTGCGCGAACGCGGCGAGCAATATCTGCGTCAGGCGCAGGACGCCGCCTCCGATCTCGAGGAGCAACTCAGCGAAAAGGTTCGCTCCGAGCCGATCAAGAGTGTGCTTATCGCCGCGGCTGTTGGCTACCTCTACGCCCGTCTCTTCCGCCGCTGACGATGATCCTGCAACTGATCATCAAGCTGATAACCGGCGAAGCCGGGATTTATATGGCGCGGCTGAAGCGGCTGGCCGTGCTCTACGCCATCATGGGACTCTTCGCGATCGCGATGCTGGCCTCACTGATCAGTGCCCTGTCCATCTTCCTGGCCAATCGGTACGGGGCGTTGGAGACGGCGCTGGGATTCGCGGGCGTTTCGTTCCTGTTGCTCATCGCGACGGGGGTCGCCGTGGTGATCGCGCGCAGACCGCCCCGCAAACGCGCCGACGACCGCCTGCAACGCGATATCGCTGCGATCGCGGGCGTCACCGCCCTGTCGAGTGCGCCACAGGTTTTCGGCTTGGTGAAAAAGCGCAAAGGCCTCTTGCTTGTGCCGGTCGCGGCGGCGGGCGCCTGGGGCATCTGGCGGGCGATCTCCTCCTACAGAACCCGCGGAGACCGATGGTACTGACGGCGTAGCGCTCAGCCGACCCGATACGCAGCGGGACGGCCGGGCGTTTTCAAGGAGTATCACGATGACGATTCCACAGATCGAATCCAAAAAGGTTTCCCTTGTCTGATATCGAACCCGACAACGCCAGGCAGGGGAAAAAGGGTACGCCCGTACTCCTTGTTCTCATTGCCGGATTGGTTCTCGCCGTCATCGCCTTCCTGGGCCTTGGCGCCTATGGCTGGTTCCTGCCGGATTCCGACCTCTCCACCGACCGACCCGCGATCGCGGTTCCGGCCGTCGGCTCCGAGCCCCCGGAAACAGTCGTCGCGCCCGAGAATTCAGGCTAGTATCGTCTTTGCGAAATCGGCCATGCCCCGACTTCTGGCATCGGGGCGTTCAGACAGAGCCCTAGGGAGATTGCAGATGTCCGATCCTCATAACCACACCGAGACCGATATCCTCGCCGTTGACGAAGAAATCGGCGACGATGCCGATCAACCTGGCATCAGTCAGCCGGTCACTCAGGCCGAGATCGAAGACATTCTCAACAGTTCCGGAATGACGATCGAAGAGCGTCAGGGGCGCCTCGAGGAACTGGCCCGCCAGGTCGGAACGCGGGACGTCATCGACCAGGGCGGCGAATTCGACCCGCTTCAGCAACAGATCAGCGAAGCGCTGAACATGCTCGCCCAAGGTGGCCATACTTACGGCACGCTGGAGGCCGCGGGCCTCGATCCCGAGGCACGCTCCGATGCGCGCTCCCCCGACGATCTCCCGGACGACGACAACTGAGCCACCGGACGCCGTAGTCTATATCGACGGGCGAGCCGGAGCCGGGCCTCAAAGATAGGTGGCCTCCGCCGGCACCAAGACCTTGAGGGCGCGTGGGTGGATCTCCACGATGCTTTCCGCGTCCAACGTGCAGAGTTCGCCATCCAGAACGGCCCGCTTCTTTCGATTCTTGCCCCGATAGTGAATGCGCACCCGTTGCGCCGTCTGGGACAGGAGGTCTGGATTCTGCCGCCAGGCGCCGGTCAAGATATCGAACGTCAATTTGGTCACCGCGCCCACCTTACGTTCCGTGCAGATGTAGACGCCCAATTCGCCTCCCCGCGGATCATCGGCATACGGGATATGCCCAACTCCGTAGAGATTGTTCGACACCGCGACGGCAGGCGACTTGATACGCTTGAGGACGCCGTCGATCTCAAGCTCGAGTTCGATCGCAGGAACCCGCCGTAGCGCCAGGAAGACTGCGCGTGCCGTCGCGACGATTTTACCGAGCCGGGAGCCATACTGGATCTTGGCGCGCATCCGGACCATCCGGGCATGCAACCCGACGGCAAACTGATGCACGAATATCCGGTCATTGACGCTGCCGATGTCAACATTCACCACCACGCCCCCTGCCAGCGCGGCTACGGCCGCGGGCAAATCGAGCGGAATTTGGAGTGTCCGGGCAAACAGGTTCATCGTGCCGGCCGGCAAAATGCCGAGCGCGATGCCGCCGTGGGCTAGCGCGGCCGCCGCCGCCGATACCGTCCCGTCTCCCCCCCCCACCAAAAGCACGTCGAGATCGTCACGCCGAGCGGCGGTCTTGATCGCGGCAACGATCGCGTCACCCGCGCAACTCTCCACGGTCAATTCATGCCCGTGGATCGCAAACTCGTCACGCATGAGCGCCGTGAGTTCGTCGTGGTCCGTCGTTTTCAACGTTCCGCCGTCTCGATTGAGGAGGGCGAGAATCTTCATGGGATCGTATCCGGCGTTTGAAGTGACCCGCGGGGTCTGCGGCCACCCGCGCTAAATTAGGCGGCGAATTCATAAGCAAATGGGGCGAGTGAAAAGAAATGCCCCCGGATTCGCCCCGGATAGGCCCGGAAGTTCTCCACCCCGACAACGATGGGAAAAACAGTTGTTAAGCGGAACCATTACGCGGGTGGTCCGTTTCATCGCCATCGTCGAACCCGGCCGCTACTAGCGTGCCCAGATGTGGGAGCATCTCATGATCGAATGGATCGTCATATTGCTGATCGTCGCGGCGGTCGCCAGCCTGTTGGGATTTCGCGGCGTCGCCGGAGCATCGGCCGGCATCGCCAAGATTCTCATCTTCATCGTCCTCATCGGCCTGTTGTTGATGCTGCTCTTCGGAGTTCTGGTGTTCGCATGACGCAAACCGCTGCGGGGCAGAGCCTTCGTGGCGCGCCTCATCACGAAGTTCGTGAATAAAACGTGACCAAATGGGAACCGATCGCTTTCCCGCAAATTAACCCACTGAATGCCACGCGGCACCTGCTTTCCACAACACACACCGCGTGGCTAAGTCTATCGGTAACAATAGACCAAGGAGGTCTTATCATGATCCGCAAACTTCTCGCTACCACCGCACTTGCCACTGTGATCGCCACAGGCGCCTATGCGCAGGATGCCGCGACCCCGGAGCAGACCAAGGTTCCCGAGGCAGCTGCCACCGCCGACACGTCCGCTACGACGGCCGCGCCTGCCGCTGACGCAAGCGCACAGACCGAACAGACCGCCAGCGCAGGCGGATATCTGCAGAACCTGTCGGCGGACCAGTACCTCGCGTCCGAGCTCAGCGGTGCCTCGATCTATGCCAGCGAAGCAGAGGATGCCGAGACCGTCGGTGAGATCCAGAACTTCCTCGTCGGAAACGATGGTTCCGTCGTCGCAGCGATCGTCGATGCGAATGTCGGCGACCAGTCCAAGACTGTCGCCGTTCCCTTCGACCAGATCACCTGGACCATGGATAAGGACAATGAGCCGCGCGCGGTTCTCAACCTGAGCGCCGATCAGCTCGCCCAAGCCCCAGCGTTTACCAAGCCGGACGAGCAGCAGGCGGCGGCTTCGACCGAAGGTGCCGTTGTGGCGCCTGCTGGCGAGGCATCCACTGAGACGGCCGCAGCGACCGGCGACGCGTCCAAGGCTGAAACCCAGACCGAGGCCAAGATCGCGGCGGAGACCACTCAGCCCGATGCCAACGCCGCAGCGACCCAGACGGCATCGTCGTCGACAAGTGGTGAATTCCTGACGAGCGTTGGTGCCGATCAGTATCTCTCGGAAAACATCATCGGCGCCGAGGTCTATTCGGGCCCGGGTGAGGACGCTGAGGAAATCGGCGAAATCAACAACCTCGTCCTGGCATCGTCGGGCAAGATCGAGGCCGGTATCATCGGTGTCGGCGGGTTCCTCGGAATCGGCGAGAAGGACGTCGCGGTGCCGTTCGATCAGTTCCAGATGGCCAGGGAAGCCGACGACAAAGACGACGTCCGCGTGGCGCTCGCCGCGTCGAAGGAGCAGTTGGAGAAGGCACCGTCTTTCGAAGACCAGCGTCCGGAGCAGATGGCCGCCACGGAAACCGGCGCAGTTGATGCGACGGCGAAAACCGAGCAGACGGCAAACGTCGAGGCCTCCACCGAGAAGTCGGCGGAGTACACCGAGAAGCTTGCCGCCGATGCCAAGGCGAACACCAACGAGGCTGCCGACAAGGCCGCGCTGGAGACCAAGCAGGCAGCAGCGGACGTCGAGACCAAGACGGACAATGCAGCTCTGGAGACCCAGCAGGCCGCCGACGCGGCAGCCGCAGGCGCTGCGGGCGTTGTCGCTGGCACGGCCGACGCGACGACCACCGCTTCGACCGGTGGCACCGACCAGCAGCAGCAGATGACTCCGGTCACCGACATGTCGCTGCTCACCGCCGACAATCTGATGGGCACGACGGTCTACGGCCCGAACGAAGACAAGGTCGGCGAAATCGGCGACATCGCGCTCAGCGAAGACGGCAAGGTCGACGCGATCATCGTCGACGTCGGCGGCTTCCTCGGCATCGGTGAGAAGGAAGTTGCGGTCGCCATGGACAACCTGCAGTTCATGCAGGACGCCAATGGTTCGCTCTACCTCTACACGCAGTTCTCCGAGGATCAGCTGAAGAGCCAGCCGGAGTACAACGCCGACACCTACGCCGCGAGCCGCGACACCATGCGCCTCCGGAGCGGCGAAGTGCCGGCCCAGTCGAGCAACACCGCTCCGGTCCCGGCTGAGGAGCAGCCGACGACGAAGACCAACTGATCGTCAACGGAACAACCAACAAGCGGAAAGGGGCTCGCCGAAAGGCGGGCCCTTTTTTCGTTGCCGGTCCCGCCGGTCGTTCGCCCGATGCCGCGCTTGTGAAGCGGAAACGGCTCGAATTACACTTCGTAACCCATCCTTGCGGGTGTCGTCGTCCAAACTCCGCTATAATCGCATCCAGGGTCCGACGATCGCGCCGCCCTTCTAGATGACACGGTAGCCAATGGCATTCCTGAAACAGCTGATCGTAACGCTCGTGGTGCTGCTGGGGGCGGGGGCAGCCTATTTGAAGGTCGATCCGGCGGCGGGCCGGTGGATCCTGGAATCCGACATCGCCCTCCCCCCGGCGATCCGATCCGCCATCGTCTGGCTCGCGCCAGAGGCTGCAAATCCCGCGATGGAAGCAAGCGCCGAGCGTCCAGGCGGAGGGCGCGCAGGCGCCGGCCGCGGCAACAATGCAACTCCCGTGGTCGCCGGCGCGGTTACGACCGGGGTGACCCGCACACGGATGCGGGCGATCGGCACCGGCGATGCCGCGCGTTCGATCGTGGTCTATCCGGACAATACCACCGGCATCGTGGCGGAGATCGGCATCGGTTCCGGCGAGAAGGTCGAGGAAGGCGACATTCTCGTGCGTCTTGAGAAGGCGAGCGAGGAAATTGCGGTGGAGCGTGCCAGAATCGCCCTCGATGCCGCGGAAGACAAGGTTACTCGCTTCGAACGGCTGCGGAAATCGAACACCCTCAGCGCGGTCGAGGTCGATACCATCATCCGCGAGCGCGAGACCGCTAGGCTGGATCTGCGAACCGCCGAAATCGCACTGGGCAAACGCGACATTCGCGCTCCGATTGGAGGCCGCGTCGGCATCGTCTCGGTCGACAAGGGAGATCTCGTCGGCAGTCAGACGGTCATTGCCACCGTCGACGGCCGCGAGCAATTGAAGGTCATCTTCTATACGCCGGAAAGCTTCGTGAAGGAACTGACAGTCGGCGCGCCGGTGCAGGCTGTCTCGACCGCCCGTCCGGACAAGACCTATCAAGGCCACATCAGCGCGATCGACAGCCGTCTGGATGAAAGCAGCCGCACCTTGCGCACCGAAGCGATGATCGACAATGCCGACGACGCGCTGCGTCCGGGCATGTCGTTCACCGTGACCTTGTCGCTGGAGGGCGAAACCTTCCTCTCCCTTGATCCGATTGCTGTGGTTTGGGAGCGCACCGGACCGATCGTTTGGAAAATCGTCGATGGCAAAGCGCACAAAGCGGCGGTTCAGATCGTCGAGCGCAACAGCGACAGGGTTCTGGTCACATCCGACGCTCTCAAGACGGGCGATCTCGTCGTGATCGAAGGGCTGCAGTCTGTCCGCTCGGACGGTGCCGTAACGATCCAGACGACCGACGGGCCGAAGCCAAGCGGAGCGCCGGCCTCGCCCCGGTCGGCGCCACCGACTCCATCGGCCGACAATGCGCCAGCGACGACCGGACGCCGGAGTTTCCTCGCGCCTGAGGCCGTCGGGAGCGCCGCGGCAGCCGCCTTGCCGGTGGCCCCCACTCTTCCCGCGACCAGCGCCGAGGACCCGGCCCGATGAGCCTTCCGTCCAAGCCCGACGGTTTGACCGCGCTCGCCGGCCTCTTCGTTCGCCGGCCGGTTCTGACCATCGTGCTCAACCTTTTGATCGTCGTCGCCGGACTCGCGGCTTTCAATGCGGTCGAAGTGCGCGAACTGCCCAATGTCGACCGCCCGGTGATCAGCGTCAGCATCGACTTCGACGGTGCCTCGCCGGAAACGGTCGACCGGCAGATCACCAGCGAAATCGAGAGCGCCGTCGCCCGCGTGTCCGGTATCGCCTCGATCTCCTCGCGCTCGCGCTTCGGCGACAGCCGGGTGACCATCGAATTTACCGAATCGACCGATCTCAACGTCGCGGCCAGTGACGTGCGCGACGCGGTCGGCCGTGTCGCGAACGCCCTGCCGGATGGCGCCGGCGAACCGCGGATCGTCAAGGCCGACGCCGATGCCGAGGCGATCATGCGACTTGCGGTGACGGCTCCCGCCATGGCCATCGAGGATCTGTCGACACTGGTCGAGGACCGCATCGCCGATCAACTGGCGGCCGTCGAGGGCGTTGCCGATTTGCAGATCTACGGCGAGCGCGAGAAGCTGATCTATGTCGACATCGATCCCGACAGATTGGCGACAAGGGGGCTGACGCTCGGCGACGTCGCCGACGCGCTGCGAAATGCCGCGCTTGACGTGCCGGCCGGATCGTTGGCCTCCCCGACCCAGAATCTCATCGTGCGCGCCGACGCCAACGTGACATCGCCGGAGGCGTTCGAGGCCATCTTCCTCGACGCCCGCACGCGGCTCGCCGACGTCGCCAGCGTACGTTTCGGGCCGGACGACGCAGCCTCCCAGCTCCGGGTGAGCGGCCAGGCCGGCGTCGGGCTCGGTGTCGTGCGCCAGGCCGGATCGAGCACGCTCGATATCTCCTCCGGAATCCACGCCGAAGTCGCCAATCTCAATCGCACGCTTCCCGATGGCGTCACGGTTCGCGTGACCAGCGACGACGCGACCTTCATCAACGGGGCGATCCACGAGGTGGCTGTCGCGCTGGGGTTGGCCGTAGCCATCGTCGTCTTGGTGATTTTCCTGTTTCTCCTAAATGTCCGCGCGACCATCATTCCGGCGGTGACGATCCCGATCGCCTTGATCGGCGTGATCGCCTTCATCCATCTCGTCGGCTTTTCGATCAACATCCTGACGCTTCTGGCGCTGGTATTGGCGACGGGCATGGTCGTCGACGACGCGATCATCGTCCTGGAGAACATCGTGCGGCGCCGCGACATGGGTGCCCGGCCCCACGCCGCGGCGGTCATCGGCACCCGCGAGGTGTTCTTCGCCGTGATCTCGACGACGGCGACGCTGGCCGCCGTTTTCGTGCCGATCTCGTTCCTGCCGGGGACGGCCGGCGGCCTGTTTCGCGAGTTCGGCTTCGTCCTCGCCATCGCGGTGGTCATTTCGTCCTTCATCGCCTTGACGCTCTGCCCAATGCTCGCGGCGCATTTCCTCAAGGCCCGCGAGGACGAGCGGAGACCGGGTTGGTTCCAGCGGACAATGCGTTGGCTCGGCACACGTCTCGCCGGACTCTACGCCGTCACCCTGCGCGCCTGCCTCGCGCTTCCTCTCCTCGTCGTCGTCGTCGCCGGCCTGTTCTCCTTCGCGGCCTACCTCACCTTTCTCCAGATGCCCCAGGAACTGACGCCGAGCGAGGATCGCGCCCTTGTCCTGATGAGCGTCAGCGCGCCGCAAGGAGCCAGCCTCGACTACACCAATTCCCAGCTGCGCCGGATCGAGGACATCGTTCTTCCCTATGTGGAAGCCGGCGAAGCCCGGAATGTCTTCGCCATCTCGGGACGCGGCTCAGCGAACTCCGCATTCCTGGTCGTCACCTTGGCCGACTGGGCGGAACGCGAACGCTCGCAGCAGGCGATCGTCGCCGAGATCAATGGCAAGCTGCGCCAGGTGGCGGGCGTGCGCGCCTTTGCGATCCAGCCGAATTCGCTCGGCATCCGCGGCGGCGGCCGCGGCCTGCAATTCGCCATCGCCGGACAGAATTACGAAGAGCTGGCAACGAGCGCCGACAGGCTGAAGGAGGCCATGCAGGCCGACGGTCGCTGGGGCAGCATACGGCTCTCCGAAGACGCTACCCAGCCGCAGCTCTCGGTGCTGATCGACCGAGCCCGAGCCTCCGATCTCGGCATCGACATCGACGGCCTCGCCACGGCCATGCAGGCGCTCCTCGACGGCCGCGAAATCGGCCGGACCTACATCGAGGACAAACAGGTGTCGATCAAGCTGATTTCGACCAGCCAACCGGTCAACGACCCGGGCGATCTCGCCAACATCTTCCTGAAGGCTCAGGATGGCCGCATCGTGCCGATGTCGACGGTGGCCAGCATCGAGGAAAAGCCGATCGCGCCGGCGCTCACCCGCGAGGCTCGCTCACGCGCGGTCTCGCTCGCCGCACAATTGCCGGACGGCATGGCGATCCAGGACGGCTGGGTCTCGCTGCAGGCTTTCGCCGCCGATATTCTGCCGGCCGACCAGCGGCTGATTCCGCTGGCCGAAGCCGCGGCGCTCGGAGAGGCCAACAGCGGGCTTGCGATGGTGTTCGGCTTTGCCATCGTCATTATCCTCCTGGTCCTCGCCGCCCAGTTCGAGAGCTTCGTTTCGGCCTTCATCATCCTCGCGACGGTGCCGCTCGGTGTCGCCTGCGCGATCTTCGCGCTGAATTTCTTCGGGACCAGCCTTAATCTTTACAGCCAGATCGGCCTCGTCCTCTTGGTCGGCATCATGGCCAAGAACGGCATCCTCATCGTCGAATTCGCCAATCAGTTACGAGAGGAAGGGATGGGATTGCGTGAGGCGGCGGAGCAGGCCGCGTTGATCCGGCTGCGTCCGGTGATCATGACCATGATCGCCACCGTTGTCGGCGGCGTGCCGCTGCTGCTGGCCTCCGGTGCTGGCGCCGAGGCGCGCGCGGCGCTCGGAACGGTGATCGTCGGAGGCCTCGGCCTCGCAACCTTCTCGACGCTCTACGTCACGCCCGTCGCCTATCTGATCCTCGGCCGCTTCTCGACGCCGAACGCCGAGAAAGCGGCGCGTCTGCAACGCGATATCGCGGCAGCGGAGGCTCGCGGAGCGCCGGCGGAGTGAGGAAGGAACGGGCGACCACCCGCAACGAAGCTCACTTGGAGCGTTGACCTTGATGGTGGAGGATCAAATCACGTCCGGGCGACCGCGGCCGCGAATTTCGGGTCAGCAGAGGTTTTAAACGACGCGGCTTCGACAGCTCCGGGCTTGCCGATGAGATAGCCTTGGGCGGCATCGCAACCCAAGGATTCCAGCAAGCGTAGTTGTTCGACCGTTTCGACGCCCTCTCCCAATGTCGCGATCCCGATATCCCGGCCGAGTTGCGTCACCGCCCGAAGAACCGCCATGGAATTTTTGTCCGTCGCCGCGGTCGCCACGAAACTTCGATCGATCTTGATCCGGTCGAGCGGCAAGTCACGCAGATGCGCGAGCGACGAAAAGCCGGTACCGAAGTCGTCCATCGCCACCGTGATACCCAGTGCCCGAAACGCCTCCAACGTCTGGGCGACACGCGCGCCCTGAGCGACGATCGCCGTTTCCGTCAGCTCGATCTCCAGACGATGAGCGGGCACGCCGCTGGTAGCCAGAGCCTGCGTGACATGCGAGAACAGCAGTGGCGAACGAAACTGCACTGGGGAAACGTTGATCGCGACATACTTGTCGTTGTCCCATTTCGCAGCCTCCCGGCAGGCTTCCGCGAGCACCCAACCGCCGATCGCCACAATACATCCGATCTCCTCCGCCAGTGGGATGAAATCAGCGGGCGGCACAAGACCGCGTGTGGGATGATGCCATCGAATCAGCGCTTCGTACCCAATCGTCTGCCCGCTCGCGAGAGCGCGGATCGGCTGATAGACCAGACGGAACTCCTGGTTTTCCAATGCGGATTTCAGATCGGTTTCAAGTTGATGGCGAGCCGCGACTTTCTCGAGCATGCCCTCCTCGTAGAAAAACACACGGTCGCGGCCCGTACGCTTGGCCTCGTTAAGCGCGATGTCGGCCTGTTGCATGAGGCCTTCAGCGGTTACGGCCAGCTCGGCGCGACAAATGCCGATATTGCAACCCGTGACAATGACATGGCCTAAAATCTCGAACGGATCACTGATCGCCAGAAGGATCTCGTAGGCGATGCCGACGGCATCCTCGTCAGTGCCTGAAAGGATGATTGCCAGTTCGTCCGCCCCTATGCGGGCGACAAAACCGTCGGCACCAACGATCTGCTTGAGGCGAGCGGCCACCTCTACAAGAAGGATATCGCCAATAGCATGGCCATACGTATCGTTTACGGCCTTGAACTGAGCGAGGTCGACGAGCAGATACCCGAAATGCTCACCCGACAGGAAGCCAGCGTCGATCCGCTCCCGCAGCGCCCGACGATTGGCCAATCCCGTCAGCGGATCGTGAGATGCCATCCGTTGCAACTGCTCATTCGACACCGCGCGCGTGCGATCGTCGATGAGATAGCTGGATATGCCCGTGCCGAGAATGATCATGGCACCGATCAGAATCGACAATGCCATGGCAGCGAAGACACCGCTGTCCACGCCGGCGCCGGCTCCCGCTATCGGTGAGACTTGGAATGCAGCCATGCCGGTAAAGTGGAGGAGGACGATCGCGGCCCCCAGCAATGCCGTCGTGATGTGCCGCTTCACGCCGCATGCCCAGCGGTGCGAGGCAGCGATAGACGCTATGGACAGGCCGACCGCCAGCGCGATCGAAACCGCGACATAGGCCTGATTCCACGACACCAGGCCTTCAACGCGATACGCCAGCATGCCGACATAGTGCATCGCGGCGATGGCGAGGCCGATGACACCGCCGCCGATAATCGTTCCCGACCGATTTTTCCATTTCGCGCAAATTGCAAAGCCGATTCCGGAGCCGACGACGGCGATCAGGATGGATACCAGCGTGAGCACGGGATCGAAGGATACCTGCGCGGAAGGACGATAACCCAGCATGGCGATGAAATGGGTTGCCCAAATCGCTGAACCGGCACTGACGGCCGTGAGGAAGTTCCACCCATGCCGGCGCAGGCCCTCATTCTGCAGGGCGCGCCGAAACAAGCTGATCGTCACCGCGGCGCCGACGACGCACATCAATGCCGCAAGCAGCACAAACGGAATATTGTGGTCGCTGATCAGATGGAAAACGATGCGCATCACGGTGCCGATCTTGTTGAACCTTCCGGCATAACCTCCGAAAATTAAAGAACTGTCCTCTTACTATGAGGAATTTTCTCGGCGTGACGGCGCGAAATTCAATGAGCGCGATCGTCTCGGATGCTGGATGATATTCAGGTCAGGTCTGGCCGTTCAGCCGCACCATTTGTTGCCGCTGTTCGGCCATCGCTGCGCCAGACCTTCTGCCATCAGCACCTCGCCCGCATCGCGGCCGTTGGCGAGGGTCACTGACACCAGCCGCCGGCCGTAGCGATCCAGTCCACCGCCCTGCAAGGAATATCCGCCGGACATCAGCGATTGGAGCCGCCGCGTCGCCCGATCGCCCATGCTTTTTTCGGCCGCACAGCCGGGCTTCGAGACCTCCGGCGCGTCGATGCTCGTCATCCGCCATTTCGTGCCAGCCTCCCAGCCCGTGTCGCCATCGACGACACAGGTCACGCGGACCGAACCAGAGCAAAGCGGAATATGATGTGCGGCAGAGCGCGGCCCGGTCGATTGCGACTGTGTGGGAAGCAAGCGGTCGAGATGGTCGAGCCATCCCTGCTCCCTGGCAACACCGACACCCACCATGACCGCGAAAACCGTGGCAACCGATACGGCATCCCGGATCATGCGATACGGCAACCACGTACGCCGTTTCCGCCGGAACCGGTTGGGCTGGCGAGCGAAACGTTTGCGCGGCGATGACGAGGTCCAGGAACTCATCCCTTGAGACTAGCCCTCGCCCGTAAACGAAAATTTACCGTGATCGTGAATCTTTCAAACAACTTATACTGAAGTGTTGCATCAGTCTTGGAACGCCGTGCCAAGGGGAGCAGCGATCCCGGCCGCGCCGCTCTTCCCCCTTCCCGCCATCCCGGCTAGAACGCCGCCATGGCACCCCCTCCCCTTTTGCGCCTCGACGGCGTTCGCCTCACCTTCGGCGGCACGCCGCTTCTGACCGGCGTCGAACTCAACGTCCTGCCCGGCGAGCGCATCGCGCTGGTCGGGCGCAACGGCTCCGGCAAATCGACGCTGTTGAAGATCGCCGCCGGGCAGGTCGAGCCGGATTCCGGCGAGGTCTTCCTGAAGCCCGGCACGACCCTGCGCTATCTGCCGCAGGAGCCCGACTTCGGCGACTTCACGACCGTCGGCGCCTATGTCACCTCGGGTCTCGGCCCGGCCGACGACCCGCACCGGGTCACGCGGTGCCTCGACGCGCTGGGGCTGACCGAGGAGATGAAGCCGGAGAACCTGTCGGGCGGCGAGGCCCGCCGCGCTGCGCTCGCCCGAACGCTGGCGCCCGAACCTGACATCGTCCTCCTCGACGAGCCGACCAACCATCTCGACCTGCCGACCATCGAATGGCTGGAGGACGAGGTGCGGCAGATGAAGAGCGCCGTCGTCGTGATCAGCCACGACCGACGGTTCCTGGAACGGGTCACCCGGGCCACCGTCTGGATCGACCGCGGCGCTGCCAAACGCCTGGACGAGGGCTTTTCCGGCTTCGAGGCGTGGCGCGACAAGGTGCTGGAAGAGGAAGAACGCGACCTGCAGAAGCTCGATCGCAAGATCGTGCGCGAGGAGCACTGGCTGCGCTACGGCGTCACCGCGCGGCGCACCCGCAACATGCGCCGGCTCGGCGCCCTTCACGATCTGCGCCAGCAGCGCCGCGACACGCGTCGCGCCGTCGGTCAGGTGTCGATGGAGGCCAGCGCCACCCGCGAGAGCGGAAAGCTCGTCATCGAGGCAGTCGGAATCTCGAAGGCCTATGACGAGCGTACGCTGATCGACGATTTCTCTACCCGAATCGCCAGAGGCGACCGGGTCGGTTTCGTCGGTCCGAACGGTATCGGCAAAACCACCTTGTTGAAGATGCTGATCGGCGAGCTCAAACCCGATTCCGGCAAGGTTAAGCTCGGCACCAATCTCGATCTCGCCTTCCTCGATCAGAAGCGCGCGGCGCTCGACGACAATCTGTCGGTCCAGAATGCGATCACCGACGGGCGCGGCGACCAGGTGATGGTCAATGGCGAGCCCCGCCACGTCGTCGGCTATCTTCGCGACTTTCTGTTCACCCCCGAGCAGATCCGCACGCCCACAGGCAAGCTCTCCGGCGGCGAACGGGCTCGGCTGCTCTTGGCTAAGACGCTGGCGACGCCGGCCAACTTTTTGGTCCTCGACGAGCCGACAAACGATCTCGATATGGAGACACTAGACCTTTTGGAGGAGTTGATCGCCAACTATCCCGGCACCGTCCTTCTCGTCTCCCACGACCGCGATTTTCTCGATCGCACGGTGACCAGCGTGATTTCGCCGGACGGCGACGGCCGTTGGCTGGAATATGCCGGCGGCTATACGGACATGCTCGCCCAAAAGCGCGAGGCCCGAAAGACCGAAGCCACCGGCGGCACCGCGGCGGCCAAACCCCTGCGCCGTTCAGGTGGCTCGGGTGCCCAGCAGAGCGCGACGAGGTCCGGCCCCAAGCTCTCCTTCAAGCAGAAATTCGCGCTCGAAAACCTGCCGAAGGAAATCGCCAGACTGGAAGCGGCGATCACCAAGGCCGAGACCGAAATGGCCGACCCGGCGCTCTTCGCCAAGAACGCCAAGCGCTTTGCCGAACTCGCGAGCGCGGTCGACACGAACCGGGCCGCGCTGTCGAAGGCCGAGGACGATTGGCTGCAACTGGAAATGCAGCGGGTTGAGATCGAGGGGTGAAGCCGTTTCCAGATCTGCGCCTGGCACTGATCGTCTCGCAATCGACATACGCACGATCGCATCCGGACGCAGGGATGGCCGCGGGATAGCTTTCACGCTCTTCTTAATCGAGACTGCGTATGATCGGGTGCATCCTTCATCTCACGACGCCGGTAAGCGGTCGCAGACGAAGTGAAACGGAGAGGCTAATGATCGAAGCCGCAAAGAGACCGGCAGAAAAGTCTGGAGCCCTGGCGATTGCAGTGGGTCAGACGCGGGCGGAGCAGATGGCGCATCGGGCCAGATCACTTCCGGCGCTGCTCGTCATGCTTGCCTTCGCCCTCGTCACCCTACTGCCCCTGCGCGCCTTCGCCTTCGAAACCACCGCCCCGACGGCCCTCCTCGTCGATTTTTCCACCGACCGGGTGCTCTACGAGAAAAACGTCGACGAGAGGATCGCGCCGGCGAGCCTCGCCAAACTGATGACGCTGGCCGTGATCTTCGACGCATTGCGCCAAGGCACCGTGGAGCGCAACGACCGCTTCACCGTCTCGGAAAAAGCATGGCGGGAGGGCGGCGCGGAATCCGGTGGCTCGACGATGTTCTTGCCGCTCAAATCCGAGGTCAGCCTCGACGACCTGATCAAAGGCATCATCATCCAGTCGGGCAACGATGCCACGATCGTCGCGGCGGAAGGCATTGCGGGCTCGGTCGAAGCCTTCGCCAAGACGATGAACGCTGAAGCCAGACGGATCGGCCTGACGAACTCCCACTTCACCAATCCGCACGGCCTGCCCGACCCGGAGCAATATGTGACGGCGCGCGATCTGGTGCTTCTGGCCGCCTATCTGATCCGCGAGTTTCCAGACGAATATCCGCTCTTCGCCGAGGAGAGCTTTACCTTCAACGGGATCAAGCAGCAGAATCGCAACCCCTTGCTGCGTGTCGGCGCCGACGGGCTCAAGACAGGCCACACGGCCAGGGCCGGCTTTGGTCTTGTCGCTTCGGCCGAACGCGATGGCCGGCGCGTCATGCTGGCGATGAGCGGAATGCAATCGGCCGACGAGCGCGCGAGCGAGACGCGGCGGTTAATGGAATACGGATTGCAGGATTTCGAGGAGGTGGTGCTGATCAAGGCGGGCGAGCCAGTCGGAGAAATGCCGGTCAGCGACGGCGTGGTCGACACGGTGTCCCTCGTCGCCGATTCCGAACTCCGCTTGCTGGTGCCACGGGGCAGTCTCGCCGACATGACGCGGACGATCATCGACAATGGTCCGGTCGTGGCGCCGGTCGCGGAAGGCCAGCGGCTCGGCTGGATCCGGTTCTCGCGCGGCGACGAAACCGTGCGAGACGTGCCGCTGCACGCCGCCAAACCGGTCGCGCGGATGAGCTTCTTGCGGCGGATCGGCGAGACGATCGCCGGCCATTTGACATGGCGCAGTGCGAAAGAGCCTTGACGCGCCGCACATTAAAGCCGATATGCGTTGGCATCACGCCGTGATCGCGCAGCGCCTGCTTGTTTCCCGAAGCCTCCCAGGTTTTGAGATTTTTGCCAGCGCCAATCGAATCGGCCCACGGCTTCGGTCGAGGGTTTCGCATTTCGACACGGCCCGTCGATCCGTCCGCATGCGCGAAGACGATCGACTTTTTCGCGGACGCATCGTCCGCATCCCGTAAGGCATCCATTGACCCATACCGATTTCAAGGCGTTCGGCCTCGCCGACACGCTTCTCGACGCGCTTGCGCGTCTCGACATCACGCAACCCACACCGATCCAGTCGCAGGCGATCCCCGCCGTGATGCAGGGTCGCGACGTCCTCGGCGTCGCTCAGACCGGCACCGGCAAGACCGCGGCGTTTTCGCTGCCAGTCATCCATGCGCTTCTGGAAAAGGGCGGTCGCCCTGCTCCGAAGACGCCGAAGATGCTCATCCTGACGCCGACCCGTGAGCTCGCCTCGCAGATCGCCGGCAACGTCAAGGCCTACACGGCCGGCACCAAGCTGACGCACCACGTCATCTTCGGTGGCGTATCGATCCGTCCGCAGATCGAGGCCATGCGCCGCGGCGTCGACATCGTCATCGCGACGCCAGGCCGTTTGCTCGACCTCGTTAACCAGCGCGCCATCATCCTGGGCGAGGTCCGTCACGTCGTTCTCGACGAGGCCGACCGGATGCTCGACATGGGCTTCGTGCGCGACGTCATGAAGATCGTCGGCCAATTGCCGAAGGAGCGCCAGTCGCTGTTGTTCTCGGCGACCATGCCGCGCTCGATCGAGGATCTCGCGGCCAAGATCCTGACCAAGCCGGTCCGGGTCGAGGTGACGCCCGAAGTCATTACCGTCGAAAAGATCGATCAGAGCGTCTATCTCGTGCCGCAGAAGGCCAAGAAGCTCTGGCTGATCGAAAAGCTCGCCCAGCCCGAATTCGCCAAGGTGGTGATCTTCACCCGTACCAAGCACGGCGCCAACCGGCTGTCCGCCGATCTGGAAAAGGCCGGCATCGAGTCCGGCGCCATCCACGGCAACAAGAGCCAGGCGGCACGGCAGAAGGCGCTCGCCGCCTTCCAGTCCGGCAATATCAACGTGCTGGTCGCCACGGACATCGTCGCCCGCGGCATCCATGTGGACGACATCAGCCACGTGGTGAATTTCGACCTGCCGGAAGAGCCGGAGAGCTACGTCCATCGCATCGGCCGCACCGCGCGGGCCGGCAAATCCGGCATCGCCGTGGCGCTGGTCGATCCGTCCGAACGCTCGAAGCTGCGCCAGATCGAAAAGCTCACGGGCCTGACATTCGATTTGCAGAAGACCGATTACGCGGCCCATGTCGATCTGAACGCTCCCGAGGAGAAGCGCCCGCCTCGCGGCGCCAAGCCCCAGGGCCGACGCCCCGGCGGTGGTGGCCAACGCTTCGGCGAGGGTCGCGGCGCGCGTCCGGCGGCCGGCAACAAGGCCAAGCCCAGTGGCGGCAACCGGCGCCGGCGGTCCGGCGGCGGGCAGACCCGTTCGGCCACGGTCGGCTGAGGCAGCGGCGCGCTTCTTTTGGTACAAATGCGAAGGGGCGGCCGCGAGGTCGCCCTTTTTTCGTCGTCAGCGACATCCATCGGCGAACCGTGAGTTGCGGAGCCAAAGCGCCGTCGCCATATGCCGGGCTGTTGCAACAAGGAGCCCCTGATGGCCGAAACGATCAAGGTCGACATTCCCCACAAGCTGAGCCGCGAGGCGGCCCGCACGCGGATCGAGGAGAGTTTCGGCAAGCTGCGTCAAGACATGCTCGGCGGCATGGTCAAGTTCGAAGATGTCTGGACGGGCGAACATCTCGACTTCCGGGCACGGGTGATGGGCCAGTCGGTGACCGGACGCCTCGACGTTCTCGACGATGCGGTTCACGTCGAGGTGGATCTGCCGGTGTTCCTCGCAGCGATCGCCGAGAAGCTCAAAGGTCGCCTCCGCAAGGAGGGTCAGGTGCTGCTGGAGAAAAAGTAGCCGAAGGGATCAACCGACAGCAGGCTGGACGCTGCGAGGTATACCCCTCAGTTGCGAACGCCGGTCAAGGTCGCGTTCTGGGCCCGCACGGTCCCGCCGTTCTCTCCCGGCTCGATCGCGAGAATCTCACCGAGCCCAGGAACCAATGACCCGACCCTCACGCGCCAGAGCTCTCCGGGCGAGGCCAGATGCGCTTCCGAACCGAAAACCATGACGATCTGGAAATCCTGCGGCGTCAGCGCGACAGCCCGAACCAGCTTGGGCACCGGTATTGCCCCCTCGACCAAGTCACCTGGCTTGTCCGTCGACCCGGTGATCATCTGGTCGAGCAGCGGGCGGGTGAAATAACTGGGGTCCAGCGCGGATATGATGGTGACGGCTGAGAAGAAGCTAATCGATAGAATTCCCAGCCCTACCAAGCCCAGATTCACGATCCGGTCGGAGCGCGGGGGGGGCGGATACAAGTCGGCCGGTGGCCACGCTTTGACGGTCAGTTGATGGGGAATGGATGTGGACAAGAGAACCTCGAACCCTCGATATTCGACGAAAGCCGGTCGAAGGCTTCCACCAGGGAACATCGCATTCGCAGGTTAAGGTTTTCTACAGCTTGAATGGGGAGCCAGCGAAGTTTGGATGTTTTAGCGCCGTGATAACGTCGATCTTGGACAAATCCCACGAAGGACAGAGCCACCCGACCCGCCAGGCGTTGAGGATTTGTTCGCCATCGCCGCGATAGGATGCGTGCTATGACGATGCATTCGACCCCACCGCGCTCCGATAGCCGCATGGTGCCCCGTCGGCGCACCCGTATCCAGCCGGTCAAGATCGTGTCTCTGGATCGGACATTCCTGGAGGACGGCACGGCGATCGACCGTTCCTCGAAGGGCGCGCGTATCGGACGATATGCCGCCCGCCGCTTGCCAAGCCAGATCGCGCTCTATGACGAGGTGGATTGTACGTTTCAGCCGGCCACCCTGGTGTGGACCCGCGGACTCCAGATCGGCTTGCGTTTTACCGGTCCCGTTGTCGCCGCGAACCGGGCGGAAATCCTGCGCCTGACCGGCCGTTACTACGCGATCACCGAGTAGCGCGAAATGAGGTAAACGGGGAACCGGCTTTCCGCTCGCATTCCGCGCTTACTGACCATTATCCAGGCGCTGGGCGGCGCGGCGGGTGACTCTACTGGGTCTCAGGCCGTCCGTTGCGGATGTCTTTCTTGGCGATGTAGTCGAACTGCTCCACCAGAAGTTCGTGCACGAGCACCTGCCCGTAGCGGGCATTGACCGCGTCGCGGATCGAAGTGGTCAATGAGGTCAGATCGAAGCGCTGCGGCTCCTCGAAGTTGAAGCCCTCCGTCGAATACAGCCGTCGAAATGCTTCGTCGAGGATGAACGGGTCGGGCGGAACCTGAAGCTTTTGGGCCACCTTGCCGTCGATGGTGAAGACGAATTGCGCGAGAATATAGCCCTGGATCGCATTGTCCGCGATCATCGGAATGGTGATATTGCCGGTCTTGCGGTAGTCGAGCCCTTCGAAATAGGTCGACTCGGTGCCTTCGGTGGCGGCATCAGCGTTCATCGAGGCCATGACATAGCTGGATCCGAGGGCGACAACGCAGACCCAGAGACCGACAGCCACCAGTTTGATCACGACCGAATGGCCTTGCGCCCGATCTGCAAGCTATAGGTGCCGTCGGATTCGGCGTCGGTAATCGAATGGGCGATCAGCGCCGAAATCTCGTGACTGGCGCGGACATGCAGTTCAAGCGCGCGGCGGTTCTGCTCGATAACTTTGGCAAGGCCCGTCAAACGCTCTCGCGCGTCCGGGTCTTCCTGCAAGGCCTCGGCTCGGCGCGCCAGACGGCTGAGCTCGAGCAGGCTCTGGTTCTTGCGGGCGGTGATCTCCATGAGATCGAGCGCCTTGCCGGCGCTGAGCGCGTCGGTCTCGGTGGCAAGGGCGGTTTCGAGCCGATCAACGGCCTTTGCGAGCATGGTATCCAAGTCGACGTTCCTATTCTGCGCTGTCTTTGCGGATGGCCCCGGCCCGCGCGATGTCGTTTTGTCGAAGCATGCGGTTCAGGCTGTCGCTGGCGGCCTCGCGGCCATCGATCGCGCCGAAGCCACCACCGGGCTTGTTGGCGATCGAAGCGGCGATACCGATGCCGCCGCCCTTGGCGAGTTCGTTGCCGATCTCCTCGGCCATCATCGAACGCCAGATCGCGCCGGCGGTGCCGGATCCGAAATAGCTGGAGGCTTCGGATGGCAACATCGATTCGACGAAGCTGCGCAGGACGAAGCCCTCGAACTGCTCGAGAGGCGGCACAGCCCGCGCTTCATGGGCGACAAGCGGGATGATCGGTGCCGGCGGCGATTCCGACGTGACATCGGGGGCCGCCGCGTCGAGAATCGTCGCGAAATCGGTCGAGACCGCATCCTTGACCATACGAGAATCAGTAACGCGCGGCGCGATCTGCGTCGGCTCGGTCTTCGCGGCGGATAGGATGGGGGAAACGGTCATCAGCGACAGTCGGTTCATGGATCGGCAGGTTCGCCTCTTGTATCGCGCCGGCCTTATTCGAAGCTTGTCCGCTTCCGGGCCAGAAATCCGTCGACGCCGACTTCCAGGTCTTTCGCCTCGTCCTCGACGACCGTCGATCGACGCGTTTCGTCGCGCAATTTCTCGACCCCCTTCTCGGACCGGCGGGTCGACTGGATTTTCTTCTCGGTCTCGGTCTGGCGCTCGAGATTGACCCGGCGGGCCGCCTCGTTGCGCCGCAGATTGCGGACCTTGGCCTCGATGAACAGGCCGTGCAGCTCCGACGTCGTGCCGAGACTGCCGAGCAGCTCGGAGTCGGATCGGTCGATCTCGTTGCGTTCCTTGCGAAGATGTCCAAGGCGCCATTCCTCGAGCAGACGCTTCTGGCCCTGCACCTTCATCAGCCGCTCCAAGCGATGGAGTTTGGATCGGTTTTCGCTCATCCGGTCAGTACCCACTGCTCGAAGTCCTGCATGAACAGAACCAGGAAATCGCTGATCACATAGCCGAACAGAACCAACCCGCCGGCGAGCACGAACGGCAGCGAGATGAAGTAGATCGGGATCGTCGGCGTCAGCTTGTTGGCCAGCCCGATCGCAAAATTGACGATGACGCCATACAGGACGAATGGACTCGAAATCCGAAGAGTCAAGAGGAAGGCCTCGGAGAGATTGTCAGTGATATTGACGAGGGAGCCGCGCACGGAAAAACCCGCGGCGGCGGGCATCGCGCTGTAGGAGGCGACGAGAGCCCTGGCGATTTCGGCATGCAGGTTCAGGACGAAGATCAGCGTGGTGGCAGTCAGCGTCACCAGCGAAGCCACGGCCGGAGCCGGGCTTTGGTCATCGATCGGCACGCCCATCGACTGGCCCATGCCAATGGAATTGGCGATGACATATCCGCCAAATTGCAGCGCGATCATGAAGCTGCGTCCCAGTAGTCCGATGAACAAGCCGTTGAGGATTTCGGTCACCATCAGCGACAGCCGGGCATTGTCTCCCGACCCAGCCACAAGCGGCTGCAGAACCGGCAGCAAGGCCGGGGACAGCGCCAGCGATATCGCGAAGGCCAGGAACAGCCGGACCTGCAACGGAACGCGGGAGGACGAAAAACCTGGCATGAGCAGCAGGCAGGTGCCGATCCGACAGAAGATCAGAAACAGCGAGAAGACGATGTCAGAGAGTTCCGCCGTCACGAGATCGAACCGATGGCCCGGATGTCGACGCCGCGGGCGATCTCGAGATGGGAGAGGACCGGCAGATTGACGAAAATCCGCTCGATCATCATGCGGACATAGGGCCGCGCGTCGGGGGCGGAGACAAGCACGAAGATCTCGCCCTGATCCATCTTCTCGCGAATGACCTTGGTGGCTTCCGTGGCAAACTGCTCGACAAGGCGCGGGTCGATATCGAACTCCGTGACCTCGCCTTTCGCGTCACGCTTCAACGCCTGATGGAAGGCAAGATCCCACTGATTGCCGAGACGAAGGACACCGAGCTTGCCTTCGTGCAGAAGGTCGCCACAGATCTGCTGCGCCATACGCATGCGGACATGCTCGACGATCTGCTCGGAACGGCGCACATGCGGCGCGATCTCGGCGATCGCTTCCAAGATGAGACTGAGGTTTCGGATCGACACCCGCTCCGCCAGCAGCAGCTTCATGACGGCCTGCAGGCCGGAATACGACATGTGAGTGGGTATGATCTCCTCAATCAAACGCTTGTATTCGGGCTCCAGACGGTCCAGCAGGGAGCGCATGTCCTTATAGGACAGAAGCTGGGCGAGGTTGTTGCGGATCGTCTCCGACAGATGCGTCAACATGATCGACAGCGTGTCGATCGGCTCGAAGCCCTGGCGCCGAACTTCGGCGGAAAAACTCTCCGGGATCCAGGCTGCGCGCATGCCGAATGCCGGCTCCTTGGTCAGATCGTGGGGCACGTCCGGCACCGAAGCGTCGCCGAGGACCACCATATGTTCGCCGAGGCGCAATTGCTGCGATGCGACCGTCGTTCCGTGAACCTTGATCTCGTAGGATTTCGCTTCGATGGCAAGATCGTCGGATAGTTTGATTTCCGGCACGACGAAGCCATAACGCCCGGCAAACCGCCGGCGCATCTTCTGGACGCGATGGGCGAGTTCGTCCCGCTGCAGCATAAGATGCGCCGACGTCTGCTTGCCGAGCACGAGCTCGATCTCGACGATCTTCAGCGATTCCTTCACCGAGGTGCGTTCCGCCTCCCGGGCCACTTCCTGCTCTTGGTTGCGGTCGGCGTCCGCCTTGCGGACCACCTCCCTGCGGCGTTTCGGGACGAGATAGGCGACCGAAGCGAGCAGCCCGGCGAGGATGATGAATGGCAGGAATGGCAGACCCGGCATGAAGCCGAGCAAGGCCATCAACATCGCCGATACAGCGAGCGCCCGGGGATAGAAGCCGAGCTGGCCGATGACGGCGGTCTGGGCCGCGCCGCGCGTCCCGCCCTTGGACACCAGAAGGCCGGCGGCGAGCGAAACGATCAGCGCGGGAATCTGCGAAACCAGCCCGTCGCCGACCGACAGTTTGGTGAAGACTTCGGCGGCGCTGGCCGCGTCCATATCGTGCCGGCTGATGCCGATGACGATACCGCCGAAAATATTGACGGCGGTGATGATGAGGCCGGCGATGGCATCACCGCGCACGAATTTCGACGCGCCGTCCATGGAGCCGAAGAAGGCGCTCTCCTCCTCGAGCTCCTTGCGGCGCCAATGCGCCTGCTTGTCGTCGATCAGGCCCGACGACAGATCCGCATCGATCGCCATCTGCTTGCCGGGGATCGCGTCGAGGGTAAAGCGCGCACCGACCTCGGCGATACGCGATGCACCCTTGGTGATGACGAGGAAATTGACAGTGATCAGAATGAGGAAGACGACGATACCGATAAAGAAATCGCCGCCCATCACGAATTGCGAAAATCCGCCGATCACATGGCCGGCCGCGTTCACGCCCTCGTGGCCCTGAGACAGAATGACGCGCGTGGTCGCGATGTTGAGCGACAGGCGCAGCATGGTGGCAAGCAGCAGAACGGTCGGGAAAGCAGAGAATTCGAGGGGTTTATGAATCCACAGCGACACCATCAGGATCAGCACCGACAGGGCGATCGACAGCGCCAGGCCCAGATCGATGAGGAAAGCCGGAATCGGGACGAAGAGGACTGCGAGGACGAAAACGACCGCGATTGCGAAACCGATATCGCGACCGCCCTTGGTTTCGGCGGATACGGGGTCCAGCGTGTCGACGGCCATGATGCTACTCTCTACGGCAAGCGTTCAGCCGGGAGATGCGTGGCGATCGTCATGACCGCCTTACACCGTTCCCCGGCTTTCCGTTCGTCGCAGACGAAGATTGCTCAAGGCTGGCGTCGGCTATCGGGCGCGAGCCAAGCCGGCGAATTGATCAGTTGAAGCCGTTTTCGATACGGGAGTAGGATTCCTGCGTGAATGCGTAGACCTGCGCTCCGGTGAAGGACGCCGTCAGCGCGATCACGACGAAGATCGCCAGGATCTTGGGAACGAAGGTGAGCGTCACTTCCTGGATCTGGGTCAGCGCCTGGAACAAGGCGATCACCACGCCGACGCCCATGGCGGCGGCCACCGCCGGGCCAGAGGCGGTAACGATAGTCCAGACGGCGGATTGGACGATGTCGAGAGCGTCAGCTTGGTTCATTTGGTCTACTCCACCGTCAGGCCGGGAGCGAGAGGCAATGTCCGGCCATCTTCGAGCAGGGCCTCGACGCCGCCCTCGACGACGCGCACAGCGGCAACCGTGCCCGAGATCGTCTCGTCGGCCGACGTCGCGGTCCGTCCGATCAGCGAATTCGCCTGCGTCAGCGCCGACACCATCATTAGCGAATCCAGCTTCTTGTTGGTCTTGATCGACTGCTCGACACCGGCGAAACTCGCGAACTGCGCGATGTATTCGGTCGAATCCGTGGGATTGAGCGGGTCCTGGTTCGACATCTCGGCAACCAGCAGCTTCAGGAACGCGTCGTAATCCATGCCGTTCTTGCTGGACGCGGCGGTAAGGCTCGCGCTGGCGGATGCAGGTGGGGTCGAGGTGACGGCGCCAATACTCATCAAAAGCCTCCGGCGGCAAGCCGCAGTTCGGGTGTCTTGGTACGGGCTGGCCCAGGCGATGCCGTTATCCGCAGGATATCGTCCTCGATCGGGATAAGCGTGCGCAGGCGTTTCAACGCCTCGAACGCCCGTTCCCGTTCGATCAGACCCTCAATATCGGCGAGGCCATCGACGATGTCGCTGTTTTGATAGGTTCCGAGCATGCTCTCCAGGGTCTTGCCGAACAGTTGGCGCGCGGCGGCGGCGCTGTTCGGATCCATCAGCATCATCTGGACGATAAAATAGAGCTGGCGCAGCGGTGTCGTGGCCTGTTCGGCCTGCATTACATGGCTCTCGAGCAGAAAGGTGACGTCGTTGAGAAATTCCAGCGTGGTTTTGCGGTCAACCTTCAGAACGGCGCCGTTGACAAAGATACGTTCGCCAGCTCGCAGCGTGATGCGCAGCGTTGCCATCCTCAGTTCAACCCGTTGCGGATCAGCGTCGTGATCTCGATGATGCCCTTAAAATTCTGGGACTTCCCGATCCGGATGTCTTCGGCTTCGCGCATGATCCACAAACCGACCGAAATCAGTTCGGCGCGGAGTTCGTCCGGCAGGCCGTTCTCGGCGCTCGCGAGATCCTCGACGAGGATCGCCCACAGGCTTCGGGTGGTGTAGATCGCCTCGATGGCATCGCGCGAACGCGGGCCGTTGGCCTCGGCGGTCTTGAGCAGCGCGATCGAATGATCGAGTGCCTGGCGCTCACGATCGCGGGCATCGACTTCGACGTCCTGAGCCACTTCCGCGTAAGAGAACTGATACATTCCAACCCCTTGTTGCCCACCCGGATGACGCATTCGCGCCGAGCCGGGTCTTGCGATCTGTCTTTTCTTGCGAGCGGCGAGCCGGAACCCCTATCCCGCCGAATGTTCTTGTTGCATCCCGGATCATCAGATCCGGGCGCCCGCCTCCGTCCCTACAGGTAGTTCAAGATGCTGAGGCGCGAGATCCGCGCGGTCAGCGCATAGGAAGACTCCAGCAAGTTCATTAAATTGGTTACCCGCGTCGAAGCTTCGTATGGGTCAACCTCCTCAATCGAAGTGATCGACATGTTCAGAACGGTGCTGCGGCCTTTCAGCGACTGGTCGGCTCGATCCAGGCGAGCTTGGCTGGCGCCGATCTCGCTTTGCATCGTCTTCAACTGTGACAATCCCAGACTCAGACTTTCGACCGCCCGGCTTGTGACAAGCTGACGTGCCTCCTCGTTCATTCCGAGAGCGCCAAGGTCGCCCAGCATCACGTAAGCTTTGGTAATGTTACGGAACGCGGCGGCATCGGCCGCGTAGCTGACATTGATCTGGCTTTCGCCATTGATGACGTTGTAGACGGGCGTGCCATCCGCGTTCGACCAATTGCCCCATCCCAGACCGGCGGTTGGAGCAAGCGCGAACAGATCCTCGAACTCGGTGTCGATGAAATCGCCCAGATCCGCGGCGCTGATCGTTTCCACCGCCGGATCAGTCTGATTGAATCCGAACTTCGCCAGGAACGCGTCGGCCGTCGCCTGCTTTGCGGTCGAATTGTCCTCGTAGGTACGAGTGTCGCCGCCCCCGACCGCCTGAAAGGCAATGGGCGGCTTCTCCGTGGCCGCCCCCGAGAACAGGAAGCGCGATCCGGTCGAACTGTTCAACGCGGCCATCAACTGCTGGAGACCGGCGGCCGCTTGTTGAACCGTGGCTGAAACGCCCGGCGTACTGGTTCCGTTGCCGATCAACGAACTCATGAACGCGTCTGCGGTCGCGGCCATTGACGTCATGGCAGACTGCATGACGTCGAAACGTTGACTGATCAGGCCATTGGCCTCGCGCAAACGGTTCGTGCTCTGAAATTCGGCGCGCAGCGAGATCGCCTGGCTGGTCCGAACCCCGAGCGCCAGCCCGACATCGGCGAAGCGCCCCGTCGTGACCTCCTTCTGTGCGATCTGGAGGTCGGCCTGAATTCTGGACACAGACGAGCGAGGGGCCGTGGAAAGCGAATAGCTGGATACGAGAAAATTCGACATCGTGTCTCCGATCAGGCAATCGCAAGGAGGGCATCGATCATCTGACCGACTGTGGAGATCAGCTTGCTCGATGCCTGGTAGGACCGTTCGAGATCGAGAAGTCGGGTCATTTCCTCATCGAGGTTGACCCCGGTCCGGTTCGACAGGGTCTCCCGGGTCTGGGCGAGAAGCACCTTGCCGTAATCGACATCCGCAGTCGCTTCGGCACGGCGGCTCTCGAGCCATCCCATGGAGGCGGCGGCGTAGTCGCCTAGCGTTCCGGTACCACCAGCTCCGAGCGTGATGTCGAAGCTTCGCGTCGTTGAAAACTGGGCGACGAGGTCGTTTATCCGGGAGGTGAACCCGCCCGCGCCCTTCGAGTTGTAGACGAACCGCGCTTCGTCGGGTTGGTCCGCGTGGGAAATTCCGCCGTCCCTGAGACGCATCGGGTCACCGCCGACGGTATTGTCCACTCCGGCAGCGACCTTGATCAGTCCGGCAAGGCCAACGGTCGCCGCGGACGAGCCCGGCACGGTGGTCATGCCCGTGGCGGTGAACAGCCCGGCATAACGATTTGTGTCCGGCACGGCCGGGGGCGGAGCGGGATTTTGCTCGGTCTCGGCAAAGCTGTCGACGAGTGCGAATGCCAGCGCGTCGAGCTGTCCCTGGAACGTGATGGCGGTCTCGTCGCGCAGCTGCAACAGACCGAAGACGCTGCCGCCCTTGATCGGCATGGGCGCTAAGGGACCGAAGACGCTGACCCCGTCGATCTTGAACGCGCCACCGCTGACGGTCGCGCTATAGGCGGGGGATGGCGTGAAATCGATCGGGCGCCCCGTCGTTTCGAACAAGGTGATGCCGGAGTCGGTCGTCAGGACAAGGTCGTTCCCAGCCCGCATCTGCACGTTGAGACCGACATATCCCGACAATTCGGAAACGATCTGGTCCCTTCGATCCACGAAATCGGTGATGTCGGCATTGGTAGCCGTGCCGACCGTCACCCGCTTGTTGACCGTTTCGAGCTCGGCAAGAAGCTTGGTCATGGCGGCCGCAGCTTGGGCAAGCTGCGTATCGGCATCCTTCCGCATGTTCTGGACCGCCGAACTTGCGCGGTTGAGGCTGCTGGCCATGTCCTTGGCGGCGGAGATCGCGGCCTCGGCGGAGGGTGGACTTTCCGGCGTGACGGCAAGTTGCGACAAGGCGTTCTGAAGCCCGACGAGCGATGCCGCCGGAGAATCGAACGCGTCGACATCCCCGATCACGTCCCGGATTCGGTCGAGCGCGTTCGCGGTCACTTCGACGGCGCCGACCGTCGAATTCGAGGTGACCAACGAACGGAAAAGCGCCTGATCGCGGGATTGGGCGACCGAAAGGATCTGAACACCGCCCTGCCGGCCGGTGCCTAGAGTGGCGTATTTCCGCGTTGCCGATGGATTGTCGGCATTGGTAATGTTGCGTGAGACGAGCGCCGACTGCGCCGAGAGGCTTCCCAGCGAGGAGCGCGCGTTCGAGAATGCGGTAAGAAGCGACATGACGTGGAAAAGTCCTTGGGGGACGCCGGCCGGGTGTGGCTCAGCGCTTCAGATTGACGAGTACGTCGAGGATTTCCGAACCCGTCTGGAACACCTTCGAATTGGCGCTGTAACTTCGCTGGGCTTCGATCATATCCGTGAGTTCGGTAGCCAGATCGACGTTGGACTGCTCGATCGCCCCGGACAAAAGGCCGCCAAAGCCGTTGCCGCCAGGAGTTCCGATTTCGGCAGCTCCCGAATTCGACGTGGCGCTGTAGACATTGCCGGAAGCTGCCGCGAGTTGATCCGGACTCTGGAACCGCGCGAGGTTCAATTGGTAGAGTGGGATGACGCTGCCGGTGGACAGAACCCCGCTGATCTGTCCTTCGTCGGTAAACGCGAACTCGCTGATGACGCCGGGTGGGTTGCCGTTTGCATTCAGCTTTGCGCTAAAGTCAGTGGCATACTCGGTAATCTCACCGAAATTGACCGCGACGACGGCCCCGTCCGACAGGGTCATGGTACCAGCTGCGGGGGCCGTGACGGGAAGACCGTTTGTCCTATCGAACACGATATCCTGGGTCATCTTCGTCAAGGGCGTCCCGGCATAGGGAAAACCGCCACCGGTCGACTGGGCGCGATCGTAGATCGTGACTTCCCACGTGCTGTCGGTCGACGGGTCGCCCGCGGTCTTGGTGAAATACGCGTCGAGCGTTCTCTCCCGGCCGACATTATCGTAAACGACGAGCGACAGCTTCTTGCTGAAGACGCTGTCGGCGGCATTGTCAGCAGGTGTGTTGACAATGCCGACGGCGGTTGCCGAAGCGGGGAACTGCAAAGAAAGGTCGGCCGCCGTCGTTGCCGAGGGCGCCATCAGCTTGCCGACCGGCAGCACGACCGGTTCGGTCTGGCCACTCGCCAGCGACGTTCCGGTCAGCCGAAAGCCCGCTGAATTCACGAGGTAAGTTTTGTTGGATTCGGCCTCGGTGCGCTGGACGAAAGAACCGGCGCGGGTATAAAAATCACGACCGGCCGCGTCTTGAACGACGAAGAAACCATCTCCCTGGATCGCCAGATCGCTAGCCGACGAACTCGCCGAGACGGCGCCCTGCTGGCTGATCAACTGACGAATCTGGGTTTTAACAGCGCCCGAGTTGTATTCGTTGCCGCTGTTCGCAACCAACAGCGAAGAAAACTCCGTGGAGCCGCGCTTATAGCCGTCGGTGCTGGCGTTGGCGATGTTTTCGGAGACGACCGACAGGCGGTTAGCCTGCGCGTTCATCCCCGAGACGCTCGTTCTGAAGACGCCGTTTATGCTCATCGTCCGTTACTCCATGTCCATGACTTGGCGGCCATGAATAGGGAGCGAAGCTTGCGTCGACCTGATTGTGAAACTTCCGTTTAAATAACATTCCAAAAAGAAAAAGCTCTGCCAAATATATTGGCAGAGCCTTTGTCCGTTAATACTTTTGAAACCAATTCGACCTTACTCAACCCCAATCCCGTAGCCGAGATAGCGCTTCGACGAGACGGGGTCATAACCAAGGCGCATTTTCAGCTTCTTGCGAAGCTTGGAAATATGGCTCTCGATGACGTTCTCCTCGACGTTCTCGTCAAAGATGCCGTAGATCGCGCTGAACAATTGCTGCTTGGAGACGCGACGGCCGCGGTTGGAGACCAGATATTCCAGGATGCGGCGCTCGCGCCGCGGCAGCGCCATGGGTTTACCGGCGACATCGGCGTCTCGCCCATCCTGGTAGACAGCGATTTCTCCGACCACCGTGCCCGTATCCTCGGCGCTTTCGCGGCGACGAATGGCGCCTACCCGGGCCAGAATTTCCCGCACGTGAACCGGCTTGGCGACAACGTCGTCGACCCCGGCCGCGAACAGATCGAGCGTACCGTCCAAATTGCGGCTTTCGGACAGCGCGATCATCGGCGCATTGGAACGAGAGCGGATCAGACGCGGGCAGAATTTGCGCTCGTCGAAATCTCCGAGAAGGAAGGCTTCGACGCCAGAAATATCCGATTCAGGCGCCGTCTCCACCCACTCGCGGAATTCATCCGCATGGAAACCGGCCGCCGAAACGCCCTCGCGTCCAAACAAGGACTGGTAGCCACTCGTAACAAGCTCACGATTGTCGACTACAACGATCATATTTCCCTCCGGCCTCGACGTTATGTCTATGAACAAAGACCTAACCTGACCCGAGTCTTGCGCCTATCCTGAAATTTAGTAGTCCGTTAACCATCCTGCCCGATTTTCGGCTAAGTATCGAATCCGACTCAGGAATTTTTTTCGTAAACAAAACCTTAATGGTCGCCATTCGCGAAAAAAGCCTGCGATATCGAATACTTGGCCGACCACCTATCGCCGCCGATCGGAGAAATTGCCGATATATCCTCCCCGGCCGACCGATTTCCTCATGCGCGGATCGAGCCGAGGGGCCGATCTTTCGGACTAGAGGTAAGTCGAGGGGTCGAGATTGCGCCGAGCGATCGGGGATGCAGCCGGCGTCGACGCCGGTGACCCTGACTCCCGTCCGCCTTCTCGTCCTTCGCGCGAGGACTGACGATGTTCGAACCGTTCGTTTTCCGCGGATCCGTCGCCGGGGCGACCGTCACTGCCGGTTCCAGCATTGGCGGATGGCGATGCCGACGGCGAGCGCTGGGTCGCAGGATCACGAACCGCGATGCTGATCGCCGCCTCGTCGACCGTAAAGCCCGCCTTGGAAAGCAGTGTCTTCAGGCCCTCGGCGTCATCTTTCAAGCGAAGTGCCGTCTCGGCCTTGCTCGCAACTAGATGAATCGCCAATTGCCCGTTCACTAACCGCATGGTGACGTCGAGCTTGCCGAGTTGCTCCGGCTGCAGCTGAATCTGGATGGTCTTCAGCGCGGCACCGCCAGCTCGCAGATGCAGTCGCCCGTCATCGCCGGCGGTCCCCGGAGCCGGCCGAAGATCGGCCAAGGCGCTGGTGACGGCGGACGCGACCTGACGAGACGGCCGTCCGCCTGCCGCCGGATCATTGAAGACCGCCGTATCGGCGTTCGAATTGTCGACACCCCAGGCCCCGGTAGCGGTAGCGGTCGCCATCCCGCCATCCGGTGGGCCCTTGCCGCCTTTTCCAGGGACCCTAGTGTTTCTGTCGGCCGATCCCGCCTCGGAAACACCGCGCAACCGTGTCGCCTCGCCATCTTCCTGGCCGTCCGCATCGCCGGACGCCTCGGCTCCGTCGGTGCGATTCATCTCGACTGGCGCATCGGTGGACGCCAGAAGACGTCCGAAACCGGACGCCCTGAGGGCCGGGCCGACCGAGCGCACCTGACCGTCGAGCGCGACAGTATCCGCCGGTTGAAAATCGGTGCGCATGGAGACGAGGTCAACCCGAGCAGGATTCGGACGACCATCTACGCTGCCACCAAGCAGCCTGACCGCCACTTCGGCCTGATGGGGGACCGCGACGGTTTTCGACATCAGGTTCGACCGATCGAGAGCCGTTGTCGGCGCGCCGTCCGGTTTCGGCAGTGCGCGGGCGGCCCGGTCGAAGTCCGTGGCCGGAATGCCGTCCGGTTTCGCCAAGGCGCGGGCGGCTCGGTCGGGGGCCGTTGCCGGAACGCCGTCCGGTTTCGCCAAGGCGTGGGCCCGGCCGCTGTCGGAGCGGGTCCCCAGAAGTGTGAGCGGCGAGACGTCTTCACTCTTTTGCTGGTCGGAGGGGGGCGTTTCAAGGCTGGTGCCGGCCCGTTTCGTCTGATCGAACTCGCCCAGAAGTTTGGCGAGGGCCGTTTCAACTTCCGTCTCGCTGGGATCACCGTGCCCATTCGCGTCGACATGCGGATCCTGACCATCCTTGCTCACGATATCCCGTGGGTCGCGGCCTCCCGTTTTCCCCGCGGCGTCCACCGCCGACTGAAAACTTTCACCGGAACCGGCCTGGCTTCCCGCTCCCCTGCCGGCGGGTCGTTGTGCATTGAGCGACTGTGATTCGGTATGGGCGGGTATGGGGGCGGTCATGGTGCAGCCTTTTTCAAATCGTCGCGAACAGCGTCGAGGATTGCCGCGCCCCGCGCGAGAATCGGCGACAGCGTCGCGGCCTCCTGCGGAGCCTCAGCGCCGACGATGCCGGCAACCATGGGTTTGCGCATTTCGCTCAGCACATCCATAGCGGCGTTGCGAAGTTTGCGGTCGGCCGGGTGCAGCGCGTCCGGATCGATGGCCTCGAGCGTTGCCTTCACCTCGGCGAAGTCGCGTTCCGTCAATGTCGACGCGACCTCGTAGAGCAGCGCCCGCTGGCGCTCGCTCTCCCCGGCTTCGTCATAGGTCAGCGCCTTCGCCGCTGCCTTGTTCGCCAGCGTCAAATTTCCGGCCACCAGGGCCCGCCGTCCGACAGCCAGATAGATACCGAGTTGTTCCAAGCGCGGAATCGTCGCTGTCGCGTCGGCAATCGTCGCGATGACCGCATCCTCCGTTCCCGCCGGTCGGGCGGCATAGACAGCGGCGAAGCGAGCGCGAAAATTACCCGCGTAAGCGGAGGCGGAAAAGCGATCGAAATACTGCCGAGCGTAGCGGTTCGCGGCTACCTGGTCCCCGGTCTGCTCGGCGAGCAAAACGCCCATACGGAGCGCCGCCTCCTCCAGCAAGGTTCCTGGCGCGACCAACATGACCTGGGAAAGACGCCGCAGCGCTTCTGCCGGTTTGTCCGCCTGCTGCAATTGGGCAACGGCCAGATTGACCTGTGCCGCAAGGCCACTCTCCACGTGGGTCAAATCAACTACGGATAGTTTTTTCTCGGCATCCGCGCTGCGGTTCTCCACATAGGCCAGCGCCCCTTCAAGCAACGGGCGATCTTCTGGCGCAAGGGTCAACCGTGCCAAGATTCCCCGCAGCACGGACGGCGGCCCACCGCTGAGGACGAACAGCGCCGCGGCACGCCGATTGCGCGGATCCTCCCAGGTTTCCGGTTTCAGTCCGAGGAAGGTCGGACCGTAACGCCTCAACAGCAACGACTGCACGCGGATAGCAGGCCCGTTGCCACGCGCCACTTGATCTTGGAGGAACTGAAGCGAACGGACGATCTCGTATGGCATCGGGGCGCGTTCGCGCGGCCATTTCGATGGCTCCGGATCGGCGGGTTCCTCGTCCTGAGCCGCAACCGCGATTTCCGCCGACTTAGCCGCTTCGCCCGCTGCACGGACCCGCGTGGCGGCCGCTTCAGCATCCGGCTGGACCACCGCGGTCGGCGGCGCCGTCGGCTCGGCGACAGCGGCCGATGCCGCAGCGATCAAGACCGCCGCAACCGTCCTTCCAAGACATCGAGCAAACCGCCAGTTCACGCGACCGGCTCGATCAGCAGGATCTCGATCCGCCGATTGCCGGCAGCTTCCGGATCGTCGGGATATTTCGGATCGCGGTCCGCCACACCTTCGATCGATTTGATACGGGTTTCGTCGAAACCGCCGCGGGTCAGCATGTAATAGGCCATATGGGCCCGCGCGGTGGATAGGCGCCAATTATCGTATTCGGCGCTGTGGAACGGACGCGCGTCGGTGTGACCGCGAATGACGACGTCGCCGTCGCGCCGGGCAAGGACCGCTGCGATCTTCTCCATCATCGCCACGGCCTCCGGCGTCGGCTTGGCCGATCCGATCTGAAACATGCCGGTTGCGAGATCGTCGGCGAGGGAGACCGTCACGCCGCCCTCCCCGGCAGTTACTTCGATATTGGGCGGCAAAGCCTGCCCCGATTTGGCCAGTTCCGCCTCGATCTCCGACCTGATCGCAGTCGCGTGCTCGGACGCCGCATCGGCGCCGTCTGTCGGATCGGCCGGCTCGCCGGGAGTGACCTGTTCGTCCGATGCCGCATCGGCCACGTCCTCCACAGGAGCGATGTCCTGTACGGTCTGATCGCCCGGCGCCGAATTTTCTGGCGGCAGAACCGCAGTCTGGAATTCGGCCGGAGGCTGCGCTTCGGTCTGCCCGCCGCTTTCCACCGTGTTGGGCGTGAGCTGCCATGACGCGGGGTCGAACGGATCGCGATAGGCATCGCCGCCATTGAGCCCGGGCAGACCCGATCCATCAGGCTTGCCTTGGAGTTTGCCGGAATTGCTGGAGACGCTCTCCGCGGCAATCTCGGCCAAAACCGCGTAAGGATCGCGGAACAACGCCTGCTCTTCGCCGCCGGTTTGATCGCCCGCCAGCGGCATGCCGTTGGGGTCGCCATTGGTCTCGGCGCGGCTTTGCCCCTGGTCGTTGGCGTCCCGCGAGGCGCCGTCGTCCTTGCTCTCGACACCCCGGCTCGCCGGCGAGGCATCATTCAGCTTGATCGGGTTGAAATACTGCGCGACCTGCTTGCGTGTCGCGTCGTCCGAGGCGTTGGTCAGCCACATAACCAGGAAGAACGCCATCATCGCCGTCATGAAGTCGGCGAAGGCGATTTTCCAGACGCCACCGTGATGCGCCTCCTCGGTGTGGGCCCGGCGACGGACGATAATGATTTCCTGGCGCTCGAGATGCCCCGCCTCGGACTGTTCGCTCACGCGAGGGCCTCTTCCAGTGCCGCGCGCCAGCCGTGCAGACGTGACTCGATGACGGTCTGGTCGCACTCGATGCGAACGTCGACCAGGGTCTCGTCGCTCTGCCACGTCACGAAGTCGCGGCCGGTGCCCAAGGCTTCGTCAAGGGCAGTAAGGAGATCGGCGGGACCGGTCGCGCGAACCGACAACGCCTTGCCATCGCCGATCAGCATGCGGGTAGCGTCGGCAAGTTCCAGAACGCTTTGCCGCCGGCGGGTATTGACGGCGATTGGTCTCAATACGGAGGCTAAGGTGGTCCGCACGACCATCTCGATCCGGTCGAGCCGACCTGAAAGTAGTGTCGCAAGCCGCTCGCCTTCGGCCGTCGCCCACTCGGCGCGCGCCGCCTCGATCGCAGCGGATTGGGCCGTTTCGGCCAACTCGCGTTCCTCGGCCCGGGCGGCCTCTATCGCTGCATCCATTTCCGCCTGCAACGCGAGGCGCCCGTCATCGGGCTCTTCGGCGCCGTCGACGTCCGCGTCCAAGCCCGGCAAGGCGTCGGTTCCGTCGCCGAAGTCGAGCGACTCCGGCATGTCCGTCGCCGGCCAATGCGCCTCGCCCGTCAGGTCGGGCATCCCTGCTTCAGGCAGGACCAGCTCGTCGACCTCATCGACCTCGAGGATTTCCGGAATAGGTGATGAAATGACTGGGACGGCAGTCCCCGTCTCGACATCGCGGCTGGCAACCAGGATCGGATGCTCAAAGGTCGGTTTGCTTGAGCGATTCACGGGCGCCAGACTCTCGAATGGCATTCCGTCGTCCGCGTCGAATTCCGGGAGGTAGTGCGCGAGAGGGAGCATGTATTACGCCGCCTGTGTTTGGTGTATCCACTGCTTGAGAACTTGCGCCGCGTGCTCCTCGTCGAAATCGACGAGCTTTTCGAGACGCGCCTTTGGCGACGTCGCCTGGTTGCGGGTCAAATCCTCAAGATAGGCCGGGTCCATCCCGACCATCTGAGCTATATCGTCGGAAGCTGGTGCGGCGCCGACGTCGAAGTTCAGGCTGTTCAAAAGGTCGGTATTGGGCGAGTCGAAGGGATCGACCTCGTTCTCGTCCTTGGCCGGCGGAATCGCGACGATCGCTCGAATCGCGGGTTTCAAGCCGAACCAGATGAGCAGCACGGCGACGGCAAGGATCGTCAGCGCATTGATCAGCGTACCGGACTGGCGCATGAACATCTCGCCGAACCCTGGTGAGGGGATCGGCTCGAGCGCGCTGCCGGTGTCGAGGAAATCGACGGCGGTCACCTTGAGCTGGTCGCCGCGTTCGCTAGAAAAGCCCGAGGCGGAAGCGACGAGCGACTCGATCTCAGCGATGCGCGCATCGACCTGATCATCCGTCGCGTTCTCGCCGATCGCTTCCAGGATACGCTGACGGTTGATGACAACAGCGATCGACAGGCGCTCGACCTCATAGCCGTCGCTGGTCGTGGAGATCGTCTTCTCGTTGATCTCGTAATTCGTGAGCTCCTCGCGCCGGTCCTTTTCGTCCACCGATTTTTCGCCCGTCCCCGTCGCCGTCTCGCCCGCGGCACGAACGTCCTGCTCGACCCCGACGGGTGCCTGGCTCGTCGAATCCTGGCTCTGCGCCGTCTCACGGATATTGCGCGTCGAGCGTTCCACTCGGCTCTCGGGATCGAAAATCCGCTCGCTCACCTGCCTGCGGTCGGTGTTGAGGCTTGTCGAGACGCTGCTCTGGAAATTGCCGATGCCAAGATAAGGCGCCAGCGTGCGCCGGATCGATTCCTCGACGCTCTTGGACACCACGCTCTCGATACCGAGCAGTTTGCCGGGCGCGGCGGAGGCGGCATCGTCCCCCGATGCGAGCAGCGTGCCATCGGCGTTGAGCACCGTCACCTCGCCAGGCGTCATGCCGGGAATGGCCGATGCGACCAGCGAGCGAATCGCCTGAGCGGAGCCGAAATCCTGCGAGCTGTCGGTACGGATGACCACACTGGCCGACGGCTTGCGCTGCTCGCGTCGAAACGAACCCTCGTCCGACAGGACAATGTGGACACGCGCGGCGCGGACATCTCTCAGGGTCTGGATGGTGCGGGCGATCTCCCCCTCCAACGCCCTGACGCGGGTGATTTCCTGCATGAAGGAGGTCAGGCCGATCGAGCCGAGATTGTCGAAGAGTTCGTAGCCGGCGTTTTCAGAGCGCGGCAATCCCTTCTCGGCCAGCAGCATGCGCGCCGGAGCTGTCTGCGAGAAAGGCGTCAGAATGGCGTCTCCCTTGGCACTGACGTCGAAGGAGATGCCAGCCTCGGTCAGCGCCGCGCCAATCCGGGTCACATCGGTCCGATCGAGGCCGGAATACAGCGTCTCCATGTCCGGACGGGACAAATAGTAACTGCCGAGGCCGACGAGCGCGATGACGAGAAATCCGACGAGGCCGAGAGCCGATAGCTTTCTCGGGCCGAGAGAGGAGAGACTGCTGAAAAGCTGTTGAGCTTGTCCGTTAATGGCGAGCGCCATGAATTAACCCTACGATTTTCCGGTGGCACGGTATGCGATCGGCCGGACCATGCCGACCGAAGCTTGCGCGAGACCACGGTTAACAAAAAGTTAACGCCCTTCCCCAAGAATTACGTAAGGGCAGCCGCAGGACTGTAGGCAAACGAAAACGGGCCCGGCCTTGGAGGCCGGACCCGTTCAGATGTCGTGCTGTCTATTTCCGGCGGAGGTTTACCGGAAGAGCGAGAGCAGCGACTGGCTGGAGGAGTTGGCGATCGACAGCGCCTGAACACCGAGCTGCTGCTGCGTCTGCAGCGCCTTGAGACGGGTTGACTCTTCAGTCATGTCCGCATCGACAAGAGCGCCGACGCCCTTGGAGATGGTATCCATGAGCTTGGAGACGAAGTTCGTCTGCATCTCGATGCGGTTCTGGACGGCGCCGAGGCTGGATGCCGCGGTGGTGACCTGCGACAGTGCTTCGTCGACGACCTTGATGTAGGCCTGAACCTGCCCGGACGTCACGCCCGGAGTGGAGATGTCGATAGCGTCCACGCTGGTCGAGAAGGTGCCAGTGGCGGCAGCAACGGTGTCTGTCGCCGCAAGTCCGAGGGAAGCCACTGTCGGCGGAGTCGTGCCCGAAGCGGTCGCGGCGCTGACCGTGAGGCCCTCGAGCGAGTTGAAGCTCACCGCGCCGGCGGCAATCTTCACTTCGACGCCCTGGATGCCGGCGTCCTTCAGTGCCTGCGTGTAGACGGCCGTCAGGTCGTTGTCGGACTTGACCGTGAAGCTGGCAAGGCCGGCGGCAGTCAGGGTCGCCTGGGTGATCTCCACAGCGCGGCCAGCGGCGCCGTTCTGCGAGATGCTGAACGAAACCTTGTTGTCGGCGCCGAAGGCGACGGCAGTCGTCTCGACCGTCGAGGTGCCGGTTGCCGCAGTGAACTGATCGATATCGATGGTCTTGTCGAGAATGCCGGCATCGGCGGAGAAGAGCCGGATGTTGGCGATGTCGACCTTGATCGAACCGACCGAGAGGCTGCCAGCCGCATCACGCGACAGCGAGGAGACGATCTCCTTCTGCGTGGTCGCAGCCGTATCACTGAGCCAGTTCTGGCCCGAGAAGGACGCTGAATCGGAAATCGTCTTCAGCTGTTCCTGCAGCGCGGTGATTTCCGACTGCACCTTGGCCTTGTCGACGCCTTCGCCGGTCGCCGTCGTCAGCTTGGCCTTGATCTCGTTGAGCACGTCCTTGGCGGCGGTCAGGCCGGTATAGGCGGTGTCGACCGTAGCCGCGCCGATGCCGAGCGAATCGGATACCGCCGACATGGCTTGGTTGTCCGAGCGCATGGTGGTGGCAATCGACCAGTAAGCGGCGTTGTCCTTCGCCTCACCGACACGGAAGCCGGTCGAGATGCGGGCCTGGGTCTGGTCGAGCGAGGAGTTGATCATCTGAAGGCTCTGGAGAGCCGTCATGGCGGAAGTGTTGGTGTTGATGCTGGTCATAGTAGGGTGTCTTCCCGTTACGCGAATACAAAATTGGGATGAGACAGTCCGGGTTGGCCGGGATAGCGAGTCGGCATCATGCCTGTGATCTGGTTTTCCCGTCCGACCACTTCGCTATGCCTCCGATATAACGGGCGATTTCCTTCCAGCTCCTTAAAGCAACACGATCCTTTCTGCTTCTGCCGAAACTCCATCTTCTTATGGTTAACCAATCGGAATGAGGTATAGTTAATGAAAGGTAACATCCACGCTTGTGGAATCCGACAGATAGCAACCCAGAGCGTCCAAGCGATCGAACCATGCCGCCAACGGAAAAGGCCGCCCCTTGCGGAGCGGCCTTTCATGCAGTGACAGAGCTGTTGGGGGTGGTTTAGCCCTGGAACAGCTGCAGAATTGCCTGGGTGGAGGTGTTGGCGATCGACAGCGCCTGAACACCGAGCTGCTGCTGCGTCTGCAGCGCCTTGAGACGGGTCGACTCCTCGGTCATGTCCGCATCGACAAGAGCGCCGACGCCCTTGGAAATTGTGTCCATAAGCTTGGAGACGAAGTTCGTCTGCATCTCCACCCGGTTCTGAACGGCGCCGAGGCTGGATGCCGCGGTGGTGACCTGCGACAGCGCCTCGTCGACCACCCGGATATAGGCCTGAACCTGTCCCGACGTGACGCCAGCTACCGAGATGTCGATGGCATCGACCGCCGTGGAGAAGGTGCCAGTGGCAGCGGCATTTGTATCGACAGCCGCCAGACCAAGATCTGCCACAGCCGGCGGGGTCGTGCCGGAAGCGGTCGCGGCGCTGACCGTGAAGCTTTCGAGCGAGTTGAAGCTCAAGGCGCCTGCGGTGATCGTCACGTCGATGCCCTGGATGCCGGCGTCCTTCAGTGCCTGCTTGTAGACGGCCGCCAGGTCGTTGTCGGACTTGATCGTGAAGCTGGCAAGGCCGGCGGCAGTCAGGGTCGCCTGGGTGATCTCCACAGCGCGGCCAGCGGCGCCGTTCTGCGAGATGCTGAACGAGATCTTGTTGTCGGCACCGAAGGCAACCGCCGTCGTCTCGACCGTCGAGGTGCCGGTTGCCGCAGCGAACTGATCGATATCGATGGTCTTGTCGAGAATGCCGGCATTGGCGGCGAAGAGGCGGATACTGACGATGTCGACCTTGATCGACCCGACGGCGAGCTTGCCACTGGCATCGCGCGACAGCGACGAAACGATTTCCTTCTGCGTGGTCGCGGCCGTGTTGCTGAGCCAATTCTGACCGGAGAAGGACGCCGAATCGGAAATCGTCTTCAGCTGTTCCTGTAGCGCGGTGATTTCCGACTGCACCTTGGACCTGTCGACGCCATCACTGGTCGCGGTCGTCAGCTTGGCCTTGATTTCGTTGAGCACGTCTTTAGCGGCGGCAAGGCCGGTATAGGCGGTGTCGACCGTGGCCGCGCCGATGCCGAGCGAGTCGGATACCGCCGACATGGCCTGGTTGTCCGAACGCATGCCGGTGGCAATCGACCAGTAGGCCGCGTTGTCCTTCGCCTCCGCGACACGAAGTCCAGTCGAGATCCGGTTCTGGGTATTGTCCATAGCCATATTCGTCTGCTGCAGCGTCTGCAGAGCCGTCATCGCGGCGACGTTGGTGTTGATACTCGTCATTCCATTACCCTTAATGGCGCAGTCGCCCTTCATGGGCTTTTTGCTAAATCAAGGTCCGCGTCATCATGTTCGGTACCGTCGAGCGTTAACCTAGGTTCTTAACGTTAACCAAATGTGAAAAAGCGGCCCGACCGCGTGCGTTCGGGCCCGCCCTGCGCATTCAGAAAAACGAGCGGACCAACGATCCGACGAGCATGTTCCAACCGTCGATGAGGATGAAGAACAGGATCTTGAAGGGCAGCGAGATGATCGTCGGTGGCAGCATCATCATGCCCATCGACATGGTCAGCGTCGCGACGATCATATCGATCACCAGGAATGGCAGCACGATGAGAAAGCCGATCTCGAAGCCGCGTCGCAGCTCGGAGATCATGAAGGCCGGAATCAGAACCCGCAATGCGACGTCGCGCTCGTCGGCGGCCCCCTGCTCGGCCGGCTCGACCCGCGTGCGGCTGGTCGCGTCGGCAATGTCTCCGAATAGCGCCAAATCCGCGGGTCGCACCTGGGTCAGCATGAAGTCCTTGAACGGATCCGTGATCCGATAGAACGCGTCCTCCTCGCTGATCGAGTTGTTCAACAACGGCTGCAGACCGTCGTTCCAGGCGCGGTCGAAGGTCGGTGCCATGACGAAAAAGGTCATGAACAGCGACAGGGATATCAGGATGAGGTTTGCCGGCGTCGTCTGCAGGCCAATTCCGGCGCGAAGGATCGACAGCGCGATGACGATACGCGTGAAGGAGGTGACCATCACCAGAAGCCCCGGCGCGACCGACAGAATCGTGACGATGCCGAACAATTGCACGATGCGGCCCGACGCGCTCGAATCCCCGGCAGGGATCAGAGCTGCCAGCCCGGATAGATCGGGGGTTTGCGCAAAGGCCGGCGTGGCGAAGAGAATGGCGAGAAGAAAGAGCAGCGGTCTCATTCGGCGACCATGGTCTGGATGAGATAGTCGATGACCGCCGGTGAGCGCAGGCGGGCCCGTTCGCGCAGGTCTTCGCGCAGATGAAGCAGTCCGCGCGTACCCTCGATCTGGGCAAGCTGGACCGAACGCAGGAATGCCAGCGTATCCGATTCGATCTCCGCGGCGAGGACATCGGCGTTGACGCTGCCATCGTCTTTCAGGACCAGCGAAGCCTCGATGCGAAGCCAGGTGCGCGGGGGCGCGTAGATGTTGGTGAGGATCGGCTTTAGCGGAATCAGACGGAGCGGCGTCTCGTCATGCTCCGCCGTAGCCAGGTCGCTATCGCCCCTGTCGACCTCGTTCGCCGTTTCGACCGGCGGCGTGGCAGGCTCAGTTTTCTGCTCCGGCGATGCCCCGGACTTGCCGAGCATACTGCCGAGGAACGCTCCGCCACCGCCCGCGACGAGAGTCAGAATCACCACCACCACGACGGTCGGAATCAGTCCGTCACCCTTCATGGCGCTGTCTTGTTTTTGCTGGAAGTGCCGATCTCGACCATGCGACGACCCCTCTCCACTCACGCGTCGGCGGCAGCGCCCTCATGGCGATGCCTTTGCCGACGACCGAGCGATATCGGGTCTGGCTGTCGCGAGACTTGCGGGGGTACAGCCGCCGGTTGCCCGGGCCGATCCGCGGCTTTGCCGGAAAGGCGGCAGGTCTCAGTAAGGCGCGACGATATCGTAGATCTGCTGGCCCCAACCGGGCTGTTGAACCTCGGTAATGCGGCCGCGGCCGCCATAGGAAATCCGCGCCTCGGCGATCTTGTCATATGCGATGGTGTTGTTCGCCAGGATGTCGCGGGGCCGGATGATCCCGGCGATCGACAGCACCCTGACCTCGAAATTGACCCGCATTTCCTGTTGGCCGCTGATGAACAAATTGCCGTTCGGCAGCTTCTGGCCGACCACGGCCGCGACCGACAGATCGATGTCCTCGGACCGCTTGATCCTGCCCTTGCCGGCCATGTCGGACTTGCCGTTGGCGCCCAATGTCGCCCCAACGGTCGGCAGTGTGTATTGGCCGAAAGTTCCAGCCAGATCGAGCCCGGAGTCGATGCCGGACTTGCGCGAACGCTCGGAATTGTTGTCGAGCGATGCCTGGTCGCGGATCTGGATTTTCACCGTGACGATATCGCCAACGCCGAGCGCGCGAGGATCCTGGTAGAAGTCGGCACGCTCGTCGCTCCACAACGAATGCGGTGTGCGCGGTCCGGCGGCCGGGAACGCGGCCGGCTGGGCGACGATCGGCGGATTCTCATAGAGCCCGGCGCCAACCGGCGACAGGGCCGGCTCGCGAAACGCGTCCTCGCGCGTCGTCGAGCAGCCGGCCAGGGCGGCGAGCGCAATAACGGCCAAAGCTCTCACGATTTGCTCTCCGCGACCTGCTTCTCGTCCATCGAACCACCGGCGGAGGTCTTTTGAACGATCAAGTTGGTGATTTCAGCGGCGGTGGCTGGCGGCATCGCGCTGAGAATGTCGCTGGCCTGACGTGATTTCAGCCGGGCGATCAACGAGGCAGCGGAATCGCGGTCGATCTGAGCGAGTTGCGCGGCGGCAGCGTCAGCCTTCATCTTGGCATAGATGTCGACGATGATCGTGGATGCGCCGTCGAGGAAGCGGTTTCGCTCCGCCAGCCATTCCTGATAATCCTTCCGCTTGGCTTCGAGGGCGTCGATCTGCTTGCCGATCTCGGTTTCGAGTTCGGTCAATTGCTTCTGCTCCAAAGCGTAGCGAGCGTCCTGGGCCTTGTCAGCGATATTGAGACAGTACTTCTCGACCTCACTGGCGGGCTTTTTGCGTTTGGCGACGTCACCGCTCTCGCCGATGATTCGGACTTCCTGAGGTGGGATTTCGGGCGCTCCAGCCGCATGCGCGAAGCCGATCGGCGCCAGAACGGGGGCGAAAACGACGAGCCAGGCAGCGCGCCATCCCGTTCGCGTGAAAGTCTGAATCATCATTGCACCACGAGTTCGGCCTGTAAGGCACCAGCCGTCTTGATCCCCTGCAGGATCGCGATGATCCCCGTCGGTTTCAGCCCCATACCGTTGAGGCCGCGAACCACGGATTCCAGATCGGCGCCGCCGACGAAGGCGAAGGACCCGCCACTCTGCTGGGCGTCGACGATGGTTTCGGAGGTCACCACGGTCTGCCCCTTCGAGAAGGGCTCAGGCTGTGAAACAGCCGGCATTTCGCTGACCCGGACGGTCAGATTGCCGTGGGTCAGGGCAACGGTGGAGATTTGCACGTCCCTGCCGATGACGACCGTGCCGGTCCGCTCATCGATGACGACCCGCGCAATCTGGTCAGGCTCGATCCTGAGGTCACCGATCTCGGCGATGAAACGCGTGCTCGACACCTTCGCGGGTCGCTTGAGATGGATCGTGCGGAAGTCCTCTTCCTGCGCGACGGCAGCGCCCCAGCGATTGACGGCATAGGCGTTGACGATGTCGACGACGCGGATGGCGGTCTTGAAATCCGGATTGAAAAGCTCGATCGCCAATTGGCCGTCGTCGTTGAAAGCACCGGGCACCTCCCGCTCGACAAGCGCGCCGTTCGCGACCCGGCCAGTGGTTGGTACGCCCTGGGTCAGGCGTTCGCTGTCGCCCTGGGTGGAAAAACCGCTCACCGCAAGCGGGCCTTGCGCGACCGCGTAGATCTCACCATCAGCGCCATACAGCGGCGTCATCACCAGCGTACCGCCCATCAGCGACGAGGCGTCGCCGAGCGAGGACACGGTGACATCAATGCGCGAGCCGGTGCCGATAAAGGCCGGCAGTTCTGCGGTCACGGTAACCGCCGCGACATTCTTGCTGCGCGAGGACTGGGACCGGATGTTGACGCCCATCCGATCGAGCATCGACTGCATCGACTGCTCGGTGAATGGCGCATTGCGCATGGAATCGCCGGTCCCTTGAAGACCGATCACGAGACCGTAACCGACGAGTTGGTTGGCCCGCACGCCGCGAATATTGACGATGTCCTTGATGCGGACGGTGCCGGCCGCATCGGCCGGGTTGCCACGGACATGCTGGAGCTTTGCCACAGCCTGACCGCCGGCGCCGCTATAGTCGGCGGCCGACGTGCCCTGAAGGCTCGCGGCGATGAGGAGGACCCCGAGGAGCAGCCGAACGATCATCCGTGGATCCGAACGCTGCCGTCGGCTTCGACGATACCGGAGACGACGAGACCGCTGTCGGCGTTGCGCACGCGCACGATCTCGCCTTCGGCGGCCGAGCGCAGCGCCGTGCCGAGGCCGGTGATGATCAGCCCGCCTTCGCGGAAGACCATCGTCACGGCCGCGCCGGCCCGCACCAGGTCCGGGGTTTTGAGATCCGACAGAAGGATCGGCTTGCCCGGCAGAAGAGTGCGCCGTGCCACCTGCCCCGCCAGCATTTCGTCTTCGATGACGTAGAGCGTGATCTTCTCGTCCTTGACGATATAGGCCTTGTAGGAAATGCCCCGGTCCACAACGCTTTGACCCGGATAGACGACGGCCGCAGGAACCGGAAGGTCGAGCTCGGCCGCAAATCCCTGGATTGGAACAAGCAGTGCCGCAAACGCGGCGAGACCCGCGGCCACCAAAAGGCCGGATGACAGGGCTCGAGGGGTGGTTGCCATGAAGCTCATGGACTAACGGAGTCCCTTGGTGACGACGCTTGCCATCTCGTCGGCCGCCGAAATCACCTTCGAATTCATTTCGTAAGCCCGCTGAGCGGAAATGAGCTGCGATATTTCCTTCACGGGATCGACGTTGGAATCCTCCAGATAGCCCTGATGAACCACCGCCATGCCCGGATCCCCCGGAACGCCCGCGGTCGGGCCGCCCGAAGCGAGGGTTTCCTTGAACAGGTTGCCGCCCTGTGCAGCCAATCCCGCGTCATTGGCAAAAGTCGCGATCGTCAACTGGCCTATCTCTTGCGCATCGGCCTGACCGTCCACCTGAGCGAAAACCTGTCCGCTCTCGTTGACGGTGATTTCGGTGGCGTTCTGCGGGACCGTGATGGCCGGTTCGACGCGATAGCCGTCGAGCGTGACGAGTTGCCCCTCACCATTGGTGTTGAAGGCACCGTCGCGGGTATAGAGAATCTCGCCGCCAGGCCCTTCCAATTGGAACCAGCCGGCCCCGTTCAGGGCGAGATCGAGCTTGTTACCAGTCTGATTGAGCGTGCCCTGGAGATTGATGTTGCGGATTGCCGCGAGACGCACGCCGAGGCCCAGTTGGGCGCCTTCCGGCACCACACCCTGCCCGCCCCGCGCGGGAACACCCTGCATTCGTTCCACCTGGTAGAGCAGATCGGTGAACTCGGCGCGCGCGCGCTTGAATCCGGTCGTGTTGATGTTCGCGATGTTATTGGCGATGACCTCAACGTTGGTCTGCTGGGCGTTCATGCCGGTGGCGGCGATTGCAAGGGCTCGCATCGGGTGGCTCCTTCAGGATGATGGACCGGCATTCCAATGTTCCTGGAGCGCCGGAAAAGCAGTATTCGCGAGGCGAATGACAGGGCCGGATCGCCTCAGATCGCCATGCGGGACAGTTCGAGATAGGCGCTGACGGCCTTGTCGCGGATGGAAACAGCCGTCTGGAGCGTCCGTTCGGCGGCCATGACGGATTCGACAACGGACTGCGTCGTCGCATTGCCGTTGATCCCCTTGATCGACGTTGCCTCGGCGGTCTTGACCGTGTTGACGGCTTCGCTCGCGATCTGCGACAGAACCGTGCCGAAGTCGGCCCCAGCGGCTGCCTGAGCAGGTCCCGTTGGGGTGAATGTATTGCCGACCGCGCTGGTGCCGATGCTCGGAAAGGTTGCTCCGATGGATGGGATCATGGTCAGCTCCTCAGAAGGTCGATGGTCATGTTGATGATTTCGCGCGCCTGCTTCACTACCTGGATGTTGGCTTCGTAGGAGCGGTTCGCCTCGCGCATGTCCGCCATTTCGACGAGCATCCGTACATTCGGCATTTTCACGTAGCCCTCGGCGTTGGCCGCCGGGTTGCCCGGGTCATGCTCAAGGACGAAGGGGGTTTCGTCAGTCCCGATTCCGCCGACCCGGACCATTTCGGCACCGGTGACACGATCGAGCTCACCCTGGAAGGTGACCGTCTTGCGCTGATACGGATCGCTGCCGGCTGTCGTCCCCGTGGTCTGGGCATTGGCGATGTTCTCGGACACCACCCGCATGCGTGTGGACTGCGCCTGAAGGCCACTAGCGGCGATCCTGAGCGGGGCAAGAAGCGGATCGGACATCGGAGTTATCCCTTCACGGACATGACGAGCAGGCGATGAAACGCCTTCACGACCGACGTATCGAGAGAATACGCCCGAGAAATCTCACCAGCCTTGAGCATCTCCTGCTCAAGGCTCACGGAATTGCCGGAATGGGTGACATCCCAAGGCGTTTCGGTGACGACATCCTGACTGTCGCTGGTGCCGCCGAGCGAGGCCATATGCATGTTGCTGGAGCTTACGAGATCGAGGCGTGTCGAAGCCAGAACATCGCTGAAGGACGCCAGGTCTTTGGCTTTGTAACCAGGCGTATTCGCATTGGCGACGTTTTCGGCCACCACCGTCTGGCGCGTGGCCAACCACGAGGTGCGCTGCGAAGCGATTCCAAAAAGATAGACCTGTTCCATGACATCTCGCGCCAATGCTCTTGAGACTCATGGTCTAGGAGGAAGCGCTTGTCCGAAGCTTGCCCTGACGGTGATAACCGGTTGAGAAGGAACGGACGCGACGGCGTGGAAAGGCTCAGGGGGCCAAGGCATCACCGTTGCGGAGGCGCTTGCGTCCGATGAGCGCAAGACATCGTCAGACGCGGCCGCGGCGGCCGACGAGCAGCGATGTCACGCGTCGGGGGGGGAGATGGGCTCTTGCAAATGTGCGCCGCGGATCGCCTGACGCAGTTCCTCGGTGCCGCCGTCAGCCATCTCACCGGCATCGTCGAACGCGATGTAGGTGATATCCACCGCCGCCGCAGAGGCGCCCAGCTCAAGCTGGAAATGGGCGGTGACGCCGGCATGTTTGAACTCGAGGGCGAGCGAGACAATCGGCACGCCGCCCCAGTTCAGACGCACGTCGCCGGAATTGGCAAAGCGCAGCACACCAGGCTTGAGATACAACTCCGCCGAGGAGGTGACGATATCCGCAATGTTGCCATAGCGTTCGAGACGGAGGAAGGCGATGTAGTCGACCACGTCCACGAGACGAAGTTCGGCGACGACTTCCTTGATGCCATCGGCAAGCGCCCGCTCGCGAGACAGGGTGTTGTGTTTGCGGATATCGAGCATGACTATGCGGTAGCGACTCCGACCTTCGAACCCGTCCGGGAGTGGAGGAAATAGATGAGTTCGGCAATTGCCTTGAAGAATTGCGGGGGAATCATCTGATCGATTTCGACATGATCATACATAGACCTTGCCAATAGCTTGTCTTCTATCACCGGCACGTCGTTGGCCTCGGCGATTTCCCGGATCTTCAGGGCGACCAGGTCGGTGCCCTTGGCAACTACCATCGGCGCGCCACCGTCTTCGCGAACATATCGCAGCGCGATCGCGTAATGGGTGGGGTTGGCGATCACGAGCGTCGCGAAGGGCACGTCGGTCATCATGCGCCGGCGCACCCGGTCGCGGGCGATCTGGCGCTGCCGCCCCTTGACCATCGGATCGCCCTCGGCCTGTTTGTTTTCGTCCTTGATCTCCTGCTTCGACATCTTGAGGTCGCGCCGCCAGTGGATGCGGCTCATGGCGAGATCGGCTGCGACGAGCACGATCGTCGCGATCGAGACGCCGGAGAGTAGCTTCATCGCCAGTTCGAGAATCAGTTCGGGCACCAGCACCGGATCTGCGAACATGGTGCGCATCATCGTCGGGAAACCCGACATGAGGAGCGTGCCGACGACAACGCCTATGGTGAGAAACTTGAACACAGACTTGCCGAACTCCGTCAGCCCACGCAGACCAAAAATCCGCTTGAACCCAGCCGACAGCGAAATATGCGACGCCTTTGGCCGAATTCGTTCGAAATTGATCTGCGGCGCGTTTTGGAGAACCGACGAGACGACGCCTCCGATGACGAAGAAGACGGCCGCGGGCAGAACGAACCGGGCGCCTTCAAGAGCCAGCATATGGAGGACGTGTAGGGCATCGGCACTCGTATTCAGATCCCATTGCAGGGGGTTTTCGAACGTCGTCTTGAGCACGAGAAGCAAATGGCCCGCACCGTCGCGGATCTGAAACGCGATAAAGGCCATTGCAGCGAGAAGCGACGCCAGAATCGGCGCCTCGCGCGAAACCGGAAGGTTACCCTTCTCGATAGCATCGTTGATCTTCTTCTCGGTCGGTTCTTCCGTTTTGGAGGATTTGTCCTCGCTATCCGACACGGTGGATTATACCCTCGAACCCATTGACGTTCAGTGAAGACTTGGCGGCGCTTCCCCCATGTCGCAGAATTCCTACCGTCCCCGCCTGCACCGCGTCGGCTGTCATTCCTCGTCCTCGGCATGCAGATTGAGCTTGCCTTCCCCCCATAGAGTAAGTCCAGTGGCCGCGATCTGCCGACGGGCTTTGTCAACCTCGGCGGGAGGAGGCTCGTCACTCCGAGAAAGTTCGGCCTCTACCATTCGCCGAGAACGCGAACTCATGCACGAGAGAATGGCCTCTTTGGTTTCTTCGTCGACACCGCCAAGGGCCAGGATGACAACCTCTGTTCCCGTCGCGTCCAGGAGAACCATGCGATCCCGCTTGGACAAGGTAACGACGTCTTCGAAGCTGAACAGAAGGTTCCGAAGCTTTTCAGCATCCTTCGGCTGCTTCACGACCAGCATTTCGAGCAAATCATCGGCATGACCCTTGCTCATTCGGTTGACGATATCGGCAAGAACCGTGTGACTGCTGGCTTGGTCAGGACGATCGGAGGTGGCAAGATAGGAATGACGAAGGTGGTTCTCCAGCAGCCGTTGTACGGGCCGAGAAAGCGACTTCAGAGACAAAACCCGCCGCATTACCTCATTGCGGAACGCCGGCTCGAATTCTTGGGCGATCATCGCCGCGGTCTCTGCCCTGATCTTCGACAATAGGACGGCGACAACATGAGGGTGTTCCCTCGCCAGTTTCGGCGCCAGCATCTCGTGCTGCAGATTCGCCACTGCGTCCCAAACACTACGCGTCTCGCGATCGGGTTCTTTCCCCGAACCGTCGAAGTCGTCGACCGAGAAGATGGACTCGAACTCCTCCGCCGACAGCGCGTTCTGGAGAAGTTCTGTCATTTGCTCGCCCGGACCATTTAAACCCGGCGATTTCTTGAAGGCCTCTTGGAAGTGATCAACCAATTCGTCGATTTGGTCCGGTGTAATCGAAGCAAGACCTGCCGCACTTTCCTTTAACAGTTTGATCTCGTCGGTCGTGAAGTGCTTCAAAACCCGGGAGGCCCCGGCGCTGCCCAAGGCAATCAACACGATAGCCGCACGAGCGCGGCTACTCGCTGGCAGCTCCGAGTTTTCGTCCTGATAGGCGGCAACCATCGACATCGTGGATCAAGCGGCCCGCGGTTTTTTCGACGGAAGGCGAGCACCTGGCTTCGCAACTTCGGTCAAGGTCACTCCGAAACGCTGGTCCTCGTTGTCGAGTACGACAATCTCACCGCGAGCCACAACGCGACCGTTCACGATCACATCAACCGGATCGCCGACTTTCGTATCGAGTTTAACGATTGCGCCACGGCCAAGATTAAGGATGTCGGCGACGGTCATCGTTGTTGAACCAAGAACGACGTGCATCGTCACCGGTACGTCCATGACAAGATCGAGATCGAGCCGATCATCCTGGCTCGTCGGCCCCACTGCTGAGTCTTCATTCTCGGTTGCAGTATCGTTGTCTTCAGTCATGGTGCGATCCATCTTACGCTTTGACGGGCCGCTTCATGCGGCGCGAATTCGCCTAGCCCAACCCATCAACGGGTTAGCGGACCAGACTGGCGTGAAGCCTGTGTATCGTCGTTTCAAGACCTTCAGCATCCGAGGCCGCCGAGACTGCACGATCATGACAAGATTCACACCGGGCCCTGTCATGGTCTGCCCTTGAAATCAGCAATTCGAGGCGGTCGATCGTCTCTTTCGCTTCGACAACTTGCGCCTCCAGCGAGCGCAGTGTCTGGACACCCTCATGTTTCAGCACGACGACGGCATCCGCGGCTCTCGTGATAGCGTGATTGGCTTCTGTCAGCGCGGCGCCGAGGCCGCTTTCCGATGCCCGCAGTGCTCGGAGCTCCTGATACATGCGGCCGCTTCTAAGTGCGGTGACGACGAGCGCCACCATTAGCACGATGTCAGTCAGAAAGGATGTCATCGATAAACTCCTCGGCAGGGTCCACCCGCTCTTCTATCCGCAGGACGTAGTCTACCCCTGAACGCCCCATCCGGGCGCGCAAGAGGGCCCTACCCTCACATTCCACAGCGATTAGGCTGGTGGCGTTGATTTCCAATTCGATCGTTTCTCCCACTTTGAATCCCGCAATCCTTCTCAGCGGAATCTTCTTCTTAGCGAGAACCGCGTCCAGACGAAGATCGCTTTGGGCGAAGCTGGCCTTGATGCCTGCGGACCAATTTTCGTCGCGATCGAGTTTGACGATGTCAGGCAGTTCGCGGAGGAAGCGTCGGTGTGGAGCGAAGAAGCTGCTCGGCAGCCCAAAGGTGATGGTCGTCGTAAGAGTGCCAACGCGCAACTCGAACCGGAACAGGACAAACCGGTCGCCAGGGTCGCCAAGTTGCTCGGCAAGTTCGGACGGATCGATCAGATTGCTCGCCGAAAGGCGGAATTCGGCAATATCATTGAAGACCGGGTCGGCAGCTTCCGCAATCGTCGTTAAGGCCAGTTTGACGACGCCGCGGTCGAGGTCAGTCGGTTTTCGGGGCTGATCATCCGAGGTCGAAGGCTCTGCCGCGAAGAGGGCGGCGATCAGGGCTTCGACGCCGGAATTGTTGAGAGTGACGTAGCCGGGGTGCCGAAAGCGCGAGGAGCTCAATACCGCATAGAGCGAATTGCTTGCGGTATCGGCCTCCAAGTCAGGTGCGAAATCTGCTTCGATATCGTGCAAGGTGAAATCGAAAGAAGTACCCGCGAGCGCCGTCATCCGAGCGGTGGCCGCGGTTGCCCATGCCTCGGCCAAGTGCCTGAGACGCGGCAGTTGTCCCGGTTCGAACTCGGCGGCAGCGCGAAGCCGGTCTCCTACGTCTTCGGCATCGGATAACAAACGGGGCTCACTCATCGATCAGGCCGCCGATCCGCCGCCGATGGTTTCATTTTCGACCTGGTCGATGGTGGGACGGTCATAAGCAGAGATCGTTTTGCGTCCATATTCGAGTGCTACCTGCGGCATCGCACCATTCATATAGGCGATAAGCGTTGATTTCACGATGGTGAACATCCGACACTTCTTGTCGCGCACCCCTTTTACCTTGTTGGCGATCGGGCCGACCACACCGTAGGAAAAGAAGATGCCGGCAAAGGTTCCGACTAATGCCGCGCCGATCAGGCCGCCTAGAATTTCGGGGGACTGGTCCAGAGCGCCCATGGCCTTGATCACGCCCAAGACAGCGGCGACGATCCCGAGCGCGGGTAGTCCGTCCGCCATGTCCTGCAGCGCGTGCTTGGGCTTCATCTCATCGTAGGTGATGGTCTGGATTTCCTCCTCCATCAACGATTCGATCTCGTGCGGCCGGGCATTGCCGATGATGATCAGCCGGCAATAGTCGCAAATGAAGCTGGTCATGGGATCGTCTTTCAGGACATCCGGATAGGCTTGGAAAATCGTCGATTCCTTCGGATCGTCAATGTGCGCCTCGACCTCGCTGCGCGATTTCGAGCGCATCTCGCGCATCAGCTGATGCAAGAGCCCGAGGACGTTCAAATAGTCATTCGGCTTCGGAACCTTGTTCTTGAAAGCCTCCATGACCGCCTTGCCGGTATCCTTCACGACCTTGGTCGGATTGGCGACGAGGAAGGTCCCGATCGATGAGCCCAGAATGATGACGTATTCGAATGGCTGGACGAGAACCATCAATTTCCCGCCCATCGCGACGAAGCCACCGAACAGGGCTCCAAACGTCACGACCAGCCCAAGCAGAATACCCATGCGGGCCCCCGATTTCTTAATTTTCGAGTGTCACCGGTAGGTAGGCCCGCTTGTGCGAGCCTTGCCGAAGGGTCGGCGCGGTCAGGAAAACCCGCTCGCTCTTGCCGAACAGGCTGGCGCAAGCAAGCTGCCCGATTTTCGGACCACTTGAAATAAGTTTACCGGAGGGCGCGACCATGCTGGGCGCAACGACCAGTTTCGAACTCATACGTCGCGACCTTCCGGCCGCTCTCGATCGCACGGCGAAGCAACCGACGGTCGAACGCGCGACCGAACGCTATCTGGAGGCCATCTCCTCGATAAAGACGGTCGAGGATTTCCTCTCCAACGATCGTGTCTACAATTATGCCATGAAGGCCTTCGGGCTCGAAGACATGACCTACGCCAAGGCATTTATGCGCAAGGTCCTGGTCGAAGGCATCGACGACAAGGAGAGCTTTGCCAACAAGCTGACCGACAATCGCTACAAGGACTTCGCCGAAACCTTCAATTTCGCGCGATACGACAAGACCGCCATGGCATTCGACCGAGCCCAGCAGGGCGTCGTCGACAAATATGTTCGCCAGACGCTTGAGGAAGACACCGGAACCCAGAGCGAAGGCGCGCGGCTTGCTCTGTATTTCGAGCGCGCGGCCCCCTCGATCACCACCACCTATTCGATCCTCGCCGACAGTGCGTTGATGAAGGTCGTTCAGGTCGCCTTCGGGCTCCCCCCGGAAATGGGCGCGCTGGACATCGACAAGCAGGCGGAGATCTACGGAAATCGGCTCGACATCGAGGATCTGAAGGATCCCGAGAAGCTGCAGAAGCTGCTGACGCGCTTCACCGCGATCTACGACACGACAGAAACCTCGGCCCAAGCAACCAACCCTGCCCTGGCGCTCTTCGGATCTCCGAGCGCCGGGATCGACGGCAATCTGCTGCTCACGCTCCAGTCGTACCGCAGCGGAGGCTTCTGACCTTGCAGACCGCACTTCCAGTCGCCCTGTCCGCGCAACTCGCCCTCGAGAAGCGGCTGGACACGATCGCGCACAATGTCGCCAATGCCCGCACCGCCGGCTTTCGGGCCGAAGAAATCAAGTTCGAGGCGCTGATCTCCCGGGCCGGGCCGGACCCTGTCGCCTTCGCCTCCGAGGGCACGACGTATCTGTCGACCCGCGCAGGGGAAATGACCCAGACTGGCAATACGCTCGACATGGCGGTCTCCGGCGATGCGTTCTTCGCCATCCAGGGACCCAACGGCCCGGTCTATACGCGCGACGGACGAATGCGGATCAGCGCCGAAGGGACGGTCGAAACGCTCAACGGCTACCCGATCCTCGACGTTGGCGCCGCGCCGTTACAGGTCGATCCGAATGCCGGACCGATCGCGATCGCGCGCGATGGCATGATCACGCAGAACGGCGGCCAGATCGGCGCGGTCGGGCTGTTTGCCATGCCGCGGAACGCCAACCTGACGCGGTTCGAGAACTCCGGCGTCATCCCTGACCAGGCCGCGGTTCCCCTTGTCGACTTCGGCGATGTCGGCGTCATGCAGGGCTTCGTCGAAGGCTCCAACGTCAATCCGGTCCTGGAGATCAGTCGCCTCATCGCCCTGCAGCGCGCTTTCGAAAGTGCCTCCAATCTCGTCCAGACGTCTGAGCGCACGCTCGACGATGCGGTCAAGAATCTCGGTAACATGTCGTGACGGCATTCGCGGAAAGCAGCTACAAGATCCCACCCCTCGAGGAGGAGCGCCTCGCGATCTCGGGACACATTGTCGACGTGTCGCCCCAGGCCTTCAAGGTGGCGGGTCTGTCGCCCTTCGTGCGGCTCGGCGACTGCGTCGCCTGTCCCGGCCCGAACGGCGAGGAAATCGGGGAGGTGGTCCGCATCGAGGCGGACAGCCTGACAATCAAGCCTTTCGGCAGCCGCTTCAATCGTGGGGTCAAAGCGCCCGCAAGGCGGATCGGCCCGCTGACGGTCGCGCCGTCGGAGCGCTGGAAGGGGCGGGTCGTGAACGCGTTCGGCATGCCCTGCGACGGGGCTGGGCCGCTGGCCGCCGGCGACGAGGATCGCCTGGCCGATGCCGCGCCGCCGCCGGCGCTGCGACGCGGCCGTGTCGGCGGCTCGGTGCCGACCGGGGTGCATGCGATTGATATCTTTACCCCGCTGGTCAAAGGGCAGCGTATCGGCATCTTCGCCGGCTCCGGCGTCGGCAAGTCGACGCTGATGGGTATGCTGGCGCGCGCGCAAGGCTTCGACACGGTGGTCGTCGCTCTCGTCGGCGAGCGCGGCCGCGAAGTGCGCGAATTTCTCGAAGAGACGATGGGCGGCGACTTGCAAAAGCTCGTCACCGTGGTCGCGACGGGAGACGAGAGCCCGATGATGCGCCGGCTCGCGCCACGCACAGCGACATCGGTCGCGGAGTATTTTCGTGACCGTGGCGAAAACGTCCTGCTCATCGTCGATAGCGTAACCCGCCTCGCCCATGCCGCCCGCGACGTGGCGCTCGCGGCCGGCGAACCACCGGTCGCGCGCGGCTATCCCCCCAGCGTCTTTTCCGAGTTGCCGCGGCTTCTCGAGCGCGCCGGCCCCGGCCTCGATGGCTCCGGGACGATCACCGGCATCTTCTCCGTTCTGGTCGATGGCGACGATCACAATGATCCGATCGCCGACGCCATCCGGGGCACGCTCGACGGCCATATCGTCCTCGACAGGGCGATCGCCGAGCAAGGCCGGTTCCCGGCGGTGGACGTGCTGAAATCGATCTCGCGTCTCGCAGACCGGGTCTGGGACGAGCAGCAGCGCGAGCTCGTCACGCGCCTGCGCAGTATGATCTCGCGCTATGAAGACACGCGCGATCTGCGGTTGCTCGGGGGCTATCAGCGCGGCAACGACGAGACCCTGGATCAGGCCGTCGACCTCGTTCCGCATGTTTACGACTATATGATCCAGCACCCCGGAGCCGTCACGAACGTCGAGCCCTTTGCCGAGCTCAGCGCACGGCTGAAGAAGAGCTTTGCCGCCGCGCGGGGGCCGGCCAAGGCGTGACGTTCAGTCGGAACTGAACAATTTCCTTTGTTCAGTCTTGACTGAACGACGGGCCACTCGTATTTGCGATCGATGAATATCGCTATCGATCAAGATCTGGTCTGTGCCTGCCCGCAGGACCTTTGCCGCGCCCGCTTCATCGACCGGATGGGCGATCACCTGGAAGCGGAGGGGATGCCACGCATCGCTGGGCGGCTCTTCGGCCTGATGATCCTGGAACCAGGCGTCGTCAGCTTCAGCGACCTTGCGGCGCGGCTTTGCGTCAGCCGGGCCTCGATCTCGACCAATGCCCGCCTGCTCGAAAGCAAGGGGCTCATCGTCAAGGTTCAGGTCGAGGGGGAGCGGCAGGATTTCTTCCGTCTCGCCGACCGGCCCTACGTCAACATGATTCGCGGCGTGGCCCACCGGATGGAAGAGACGCAAGCCAGTATCATCACGGCGGAGGCCGACCTGTCGCCCGAGGCGACGGCCGAGCGTCAACGCCTCGAGCAGGCCCGCGCGTTTTTCGAAACCGCTGTCGCCTCGCTCAACGACCTCGCGGCCAAGCTGTGCCAGCTCGATGAAGAAGGGCGGGGCAAGCAATGAATCCGCACGAGCACACAGGTCCCTCCCCCGTCGCGGAATCGGCGCCGGCGCCGAAGGAGCGCAAGTCGCGCGCCGGCTGGCTGGCGGCTTTATTTGTCCTCGCCCTCGTCGGCTGGATGGGCTCGGGCTATTATTATCCCGACCAGAATCAAGCTGTCGAAGCGACGAAATCCAAGACCCGCGAACCCTTCAAGGTCGAGGCATTCGCCTCCCGCGCCAAGCCGGTGGTGGAGTTCGTCGCAGCGGAGGGTCAGGTTCTACCTGACCGCACGACGCCGGTTCGCGCTAAAGTGGGCGGCACGGTCGAGGCCATCGCCGTCAAGAAAGGCGACTTTCTCGAGGAAGGCGCGCTGATCGCCAAGATCGCCCTCGCCGACCGCGAGGCGCAGCGCATACAGGCCGAGGCCGAACTTGCCCGCCGCCAGGGCGAATTCGACCGCGTGTCGGGGTTGGCCAATCGCGGCTATACGACGGCGGCCCAGGTGGAAGAAGCGCAGGCCGAGTTGGCCAAGGCGCGAGCGTCGCTGGCCGCGATCGAAAAGACCACCGGCGACACCGAGATCCGCGCACCGATCACCGGCACCCTCGACCGGTTCGATCTGGATCTCGGCGAGTTCGTTGCCGCGAGCGCCGAGGTCGGCATCCAGATCGACAACGATCCGCTGACTGTCGATGTCGAGATCGCCCAGCAAAATGTCGCGCGCGTACAGACCGGACAATCCGCCTCGGTGACCTTCATCACCGGGGAAACGCGTCAGGGCACCGTCCGCTATATCGCCGCGAACGCCAGTTCCGCTACCCGAACCTTCCCGGTCGAGATCACCGTGCCCAATCCCAAACGCGACATTCCCGCCGGCATCTCGGCGCAGGTGCGTATTCCCGTCGGGGAGGTTCCCGCGCATTTCCTGTCCGCGGCCGTTCTGGCACTCGGGTCGGACGGCACGCTCGGCGTCAAGGCCGTCAATGCCGAGAACAAGGTCACCTTCCACCCGATCGAACTTGTTCGCGCGGAAACGACCGGGCTTTGGGTTGCCGGACTTCCCGATTCTCTGCGGATCATTACCGTCGGCCAGGGTTTCGTTTCCGAAGGTGAAGACGTCCGCGTGATCGAGGCTAAGCCCGGTGATGCGCGCGGTGAGCCTTTGAATCCGGCGATCGCGTCTTCAGAAACCGAGCCCGTGGCGGCGGGCGACGGCATTCTGGACGATGTGCCGACAGCCGAGGGTCCGGAGACAGCGACTGGAAGCGTGCGCACGGCCACTTCTCCTTCGACGCAAAACACAGTTGAGACAGCGGCACGGACCGAGCCGTCCGATCCGAGTACCCCAAAAGCCAGGAGCCCCGGCGAAGAACCGTCGATCCAGCTCTTGCAACGACGGCTTCGCAGCTTGGGCTACGAACCGGGACCGATCGACGGCCTGCTGGGGGACGCGACCCGCGAAGCGATCAAGAAGTTCCAGCGCGACAATGATCTCGACGTCACCGGCGAGATCACGGCGACACTGGCGAACGCCCTGTTCGCGACGGACACGGCCGGGGGGCGCTGATGAACGCCCTCATCGAAGCGGGCTTCGACCGCTCGCGCACCGTTCTGCTCATCCTCGCACTGATCCTCGTCGCCGGAGTTATCGGCTACCAGGCCATCCCGAAGGAATCCTCCCCCGACATCCCGATCCCGGTGATGTACGTGACTGCCACACTGGAGGGCATCTCGCCGGAGGACAGCGAGCGGCTTCTGGTCAGGCCCCTGGAGACTGAGCTGTCGTCACTGTCGGGCCTCGACGAAATGGAATCCCACGCCGCGGAAGGCTACGCTTCCGTGCAGCTGAAATTCGAGGCGGGCTTCGACGCGGACGAAGCCCTGACCGACGTCAAGGACGCCGTCGATCGGGCGAAGCCGAACCTTCCCGCCGAGGTCGATGAGCCGAAGGTCAACGAGGTCAACACCTCGCTTTTTCCGATCCTGACCGTGGTTCTGTCCGGACCGATCCCCGAGCGCTCGCTGGTCAATATCGCCAATGCCCTCAGCGACGACCTCGAAGCGCTGTCGGGCGTTCTCGAAGTCGATATCGGCGGCGACCGCGACGAGTTGATGGAAGTGCTGATCGAGCCGACGGTCTTCGAGACCTACAATTTGTCCTTCGACGAGTTGGTCAGTCAGATCAGCCGCAACAACCGCCTGATCGCGGCCGGAGCCCTCGACACCGGCGCGGGCCGGATCGTCCTCAAGGTGCCCGGCCTGATCGAGGACATCCGCGACGTCCTGGACATGCCGGTCAAGGTCGATGGCTCCACCGTGCTGACCTTCAAGGATGTCGCCATCGCGCGGCGGACCTTCGAGGACCCCGACGGCTTCGCGCGGATCGACGGCGAACCCTCGCTCGCGCTCGAAATCAAGAAGCGGTCCGGAGCCAACATCATCGAAACGGTCGACGCCGTCCGCGCGGTCGTCGACCGGCACAAGGCGACTTGGCCGGACACGGTCGGCGTCGAGTATCTGCAGGACGAGTCCGCGCAGGTGAAAACGATGCTCGGCGATCTCGAGAACAACGTCATCTCGGCGATCATCCTCGTCATGATCGTGATTGTCGCGACGCTGGGCCTTCGCAGCTCCATTCTCGTCGGGCTGTCGATTCCCGGCTCGTTCCTTGCCGGGATCACGATCCTGTGGGCGTTCGGCTTCACGATGAACATCGTCGTCCTGTTTTCGTTGATCCTGGTGGTTGGCATGCTCGTCGATGGCGCGATCGTGACAACGGAACTTGCCGACCGCAGGCTTCTGGAAGGCGCGTCGCCGCGCGATGCCTATCGACATGCGGCGCAACGGATGGCGTGGCCGATCATCGCCTCGACCGTGACGACCCTCGTCGTGTTCACGCCGCTGCTGTTTTGGCCGGGACTTGTCGGCGAGTTCATGAAGTTCCTTCCGCTCACCGTGCTGATCACGCTGACGGCGTCGCTGTTCATGGCGCTTGTGTTCATTCCGGTTCTCGGCGGGCTGATCGGCAAGGCGCAGCCGATGCCGGCAAAGCAGCGGCGCGAATTGGAGGCGGCGGAGAACGGCGACCTGTCGCTCATCGGCGGGCTCACCGGCGTCTATCTGCGCATCCTGCGGAGCGCCGTCAAAGGTCCATTCGCCACCTTGGTCATCGCCTTGTCGCTGCTCGTCGGCGCGATTTACGGCTTTTCCCAATACGGCAAGGGCGTTGAATTCTTTCCCGCCATCGAGCCGGAATTCGCGCAGGTCCAGATCCGCGCCCGGGACAATTTTTCGATCTTCGAAAAGGACGCGCTCGTGCGCCGGGTCGAGGAGCGCCTGCTTGGCATGGACGAGGTCGAGACCGTCTATGCACGCACACTTGGCGAAAGCGGCTCGCGTCAGCTCGGAGCCGACGTCATCGGCACGATACAGCTGGAACTGGATGAATGGGACACCCGGCGCAAGGCGGTGCTGATCTTCGACGACATTCGAGCGCGCGTGGCCGACATTCCCGGCATCACCATCCAGGTTCAGCAGGAGCAGAACGGGCCGGCCGGTGGCAAGCCGATCAACGTCAAGCTGCGCGGATCCGATCTGAATTCCCTGGCCAATGGCGTCGTCATGCTCAGGGGCCTGATGGAGGACATCGGCGGATTCGAGAACGTCACCGATACGCGTTCGCCGCCGGGCGTCGAATGGCAGTTGCAGGTGAACCGCGAGGAAGCCGCGCGCTACGGCGCCGACGTGTCGCTTCTCGGCCAGGCAGTGCGGCTTCTGACCGCCGGCATCGAGGTCTCGGACTACAGGCCCGACGATGCGGGCGGCGACGGCGAAGTGCCGATCCGCGTCCGCTTTCCGGCCGGCGACCGGACCCTGGAACGGCTGGAGGGGCTGCGTATCCCGACGGCGCGCGGCCTGGTGCCGATCCGCAATTTCGTCTCCTTCCAGCCGGCACCGAAGGTCGGCACGATCATCCGGATCGACCAACGCCGCGTCATGGCGGTGGAAGCGGATGTCGCGAAGGGCGTTCTTGCCAACGACCAGATCGTCAAACTGCGTGCCGCGCTCGACAAGGCCGAGCTTCCCGCCGGGGTCGACTACAGTTTCGGCGGCGAGGCCAAGGACCAGGCCGAAGCGGCCACTTTCCTCACGGGAGCGGCCTCGGCGGCGATCTTCCTGATGTTCGTCGTCCTGGTCACCCAGTTCAACTCGATCTACCAGGCGTTCCTGGTGATGAGCGCGATCGTGTTCTCGACGGCGGGCGTCTTCTATGGCCTGCTGATCACCGGCAGGCCCTTTGGCATCGTCATGGGCGGCATCGGCGTGATCGCGCTCGCCGGCATCGTCGTCAACAACAACATCGTCCTGATCGACACCTACAACGTGTTGCGGAAATCGGGTCAGCCACCGCTTGAGGCGATCCTGCGCACCGGCGCGCAACGTCTGCGCCCCGTGTTCCTCACCTCGATCACCACCGTTCTCGGGCTCGTGCCCATGGTTGTCGGCGCCAATATCGACTTCATCCGCCGCGAGATCCAGTTCGGTGCCCCCTCCACGCAATGGTGGACTGAACTGTCGAGCGCCATCGCCGGCGGCCTCACCTTCGCGACCATCCTCACACTGGTGCTGACGCCCGCCCTTTTGATGCTCGGCGAAAGCATTACCGCGTGGGTAAAGCGGCGACGCGGCCTCGATGCGCCGAGCCCGCTGCGCGGCGATCCGCTGGCCGGCGGCACGCCGAAGTCGCCGCCGGGCGCCACGGTTCCGGCGGAGTGATCAGTAGAGCCAGCGCACCATCACCAGCGTGATCGCCGGAAACATCGTCAGGATGATCGTCCTGACGATGTCGGCGGCGACGAAGGGCGCGGCCCCCTGAAACGTCCGGATCATCGGCACGTCCTTGGCCATCGAGTTGATGACGAAGAGGTTCAGCCCGACGGGCGGCGTGATCAGCCCCACTTCGACGACGATCAGGATGAGGATGCCGAACCAGATGGCGAATTCGTCCGGCGGCAGGCCGAAGTCGAGACCAATGACGATCGGGAAGAAGATCGGCACGGTGAGGAGGATCATCGACAGCGAATCCATGACGCAGCCGAAGATGAGATAGGTCAAAAGGATGATCGTCATCACCAGCCAGGGCGAGAGCCCTTGTCCCACTACCCACGCGGCCGATTCCTGCGGCAACTGGCTGAGGGCGAGGAACGAGTTGTAGACGCCAGCACCCAGAATAATGAAGAAAATCATAGCAGTAGAGACGGCTGTTTCCACAAAACTTTCAGATAAGGCTTGCCGCGTCAGCCCACCATTGAGGAAGGCGATAAGCCCGGTTCCCGCCGCACCGACCGCCGCGCCCTCGGTCGGCGTGAACCAGCCGAAATAGATGCCGAAGACGACCAGGAAGAAGACGACGAGCACCGGCCAGACGTCCCGGGTCAGGCGCAACCGCTCGCCCCAGGACGCCTTTTCCCGCGTGCCGCCGGAATTGGGCTTCAGCCGGACATAGATCGCGATGGTGATCATGTAGCCGAGCATCGCCAGCAAGCCGGGGATGAAGGCCGCCAGAAACAGCTTGGCAATATTCTGCTCGGTCAGGATCGCGTAGATCACCAGAATGACCGAGGGCGGGATCAGGATGCCGAGGGTGCCGCCGGCGGCGAGCGTCCCGGTGGCGAGACCGCCATCGTAGCCGTAGCGCTTGAGTTCGGGCAGCGCGACCTTGCCCATGGTCGCGGCCGTCGCGATCGACGAGCCGCAGATCGCGCCGAACCCGGCGCAGGCGCCGATCGCTGCCATGGCGACGCCGCCCTTGCGATGGCCGAGCCAGGCATTGGCGGCGCCGAACAGCGATTGCGACATGCCGCCTTTGGCGGCGAACTGGCCCATCAGCAGGAACAGCGGAATGATCGACAGCGAGTAGCTCGAAAAAGTGGTGAAGGTCAGCGATTTCAGCTGCGCCAGGATCGGCGTAGGCCGACCGAGGACGAGCCAGTTGCCGACGAAGCCGCAGACCAGCATGGCCAGCCCGATCGGCATCCGCAGGAAGATGAGCACCAGAAGAACCGGGAAGGACAGCAGCGCGAGTTCGAGATTGGACAAGGGGTTACGCTCGGGTCTTCTGGAGAAGAATCAAGCATACGTGCGCCGAGCGCCTCACGGTCGCGAGGCAGGCGAGCAGGAAGACAATGGCGCCGACAAGCGAGAGCGCGTATCCCCACCAGACCGGAATCGCCAGAATGAAGCTCTCCTCTCCCGTCCGCATCTTGTCCTGGAGCCCGGCCAGAAGCCGCCAGAGAATGATGGCGGACGCGCCGGTCATCAGCGCATTGCCTGCGAGGTCGGTGATCGCAACGCCGCGCCGCCCCAACGCCCCGGCGAAGAGATCCACCGTCACGTGGCCGCGCTTCAACTGGCACAGAGGCAGAAAGAGAAACACCGCGACGCCGGAAGCGATCTCGACCATCTCGAAATCGCCGGGCACCGGTCCGAAGCCGAAACCGAGGGTGAGAAGCGCTCGGCCCGCGATCGAAACGCAGGTCAAAACGATGATGAAGACGAGGCAGAAGCCGCCGGCATAGGCGAGCAGCGTCGCCGCCGCATCGACGCCGCGGCCAAGGCGGCCGGACCCCTCGTCAAACCCTGCCGCGTCGCTCAAAACCGGTTCACCATTGCATGCGGGAGAGATTGTCCGGGCCAGGCACGGCGGCGCAAATCCTTTTGCACCGCCGCTCCGGCGGTCCTATTTCTTTTCGGGCTCAGCGGCAGTATCCGGCTCAGCGGCCGCCGGAGTGGCCGTAGCCGCGCCCGCGCCCGCCGCACCTTCTCCGGTGTATTGGTCGATCAGCGCCTCGGCGTCGTCGAGAAGCTGCTGACGCCCCTCCCCCTGCGCGACCCACTCCGCGATAACCGCCTGCGAGGCGTCCTTGAAGCGCGCGGTCTCGGCCTCGTCGAGGGTAACGACGGTATTGCCGGCATCGCGCGCCTTTGCCTCGCCGACCTTATCGCTGGCCTGCATCGCCTTGCCGGCCATCTCCGCCAGGGGCATCCCGGAATTGTCGTCGATGATGGCCTTCAGGTCGTCGGGCAGGCCTTCGTAGCTGTCCTTGTTCATGACGATGGCGAAGGTCTGGGTGTACATGCCGTTGTCGCCGGAGAATCCGGTGTGGTTTTTCACCAGTTCGGCGATCCGCAACGGCAGCGTCACCTCCCACGGAATCGTCGCGCCGTCGATCACGCCCTTGGAGAGCGATTCAGGAACCGTCGGCACCGGCATGCCGACCGGCGTCGCGCCGAGTTTTTCCAGAAGCTGGTTGATGATCCGCGAGCCTCCGCGAATCTTCATGCTGTTCAGGTCCTCCAGCTTGTTGATCGGATCCTTGGTGTGAAACAGCCCCGGCCCATGGGTATGAACGGCGAGAAGGTGGACGTCCTCGAATTCGTCCATCGCGTTCTTTTCCACGAACGCTTGGAACGCCTTCGAGGTCGAGACCGCATCGGTCATGATGAAGGGCAGTTCGAAGGTCTCGGACTTCGGAAAGCGGCCCGGCGTATAGCCCAGCACCGTCCAGATGACGTCGGCGACGCCGTCCCGCGCTTGATCGAAGAGTTCGGGCGGCGAGCCGCCGAGCTGCATCGAGGGATAGAACTCGACCTTGATTCGCCCGTCGGATTCCGCCTCGACCTTTTCGCCCCACGGCTTCAGCACCTTGTCCGGAATGGTCGCCTGTGCCGGCAGGAACTGGTGCACCCTGAGGGTCACCTCTTGCGCCAGCGCGCCGCTTATCATGGCGGCAAGCGCGGCACCCGCGAGTGACAGCCTGGTCAATGTTTTCAGCATGCGATCCTCCCAGATCGGGCCCTGGGACCCCAACCTATTCCTGCGGTGGACATAGCAGCCGTAAGGTCGGCACTCGTCAACCCCGACCGAGAGGTCGTGCGGCGCTGACCGTGCCCTTGAGCTTTCAAAGCGCATTGCCCGCACGCCATGAAAAAAGGCCGGAGCAACGCCCCGGCCTTCGTTAAATAAAGGGAGCTGCTGCGCCCTTACTGCAAGTCCTTCATCTTGTCGGTCACGACGCTCGACCAGGCGCCTTCCGGCTGCTTGGTGATGACCGGGTCCGAGCCGCCGCCCATCAGCACCTCGACCGTCGTGTCGGCGGAGGCTGTCTCGAGTGTGCCGTCCGAGCCGTCGACCAGCTTGTTGATCTCGCCGACCATGCGCTTCTGGTGCTCTTCGGTCTGGGCGCCGGTCATGTCGTTGTCGAGCACGATCCCGGCCGCTTCGTCAGTGTTCTCGGCGGCGTATTCCCAGCCCTTCATCGAGGCTTTGACGAAACGCGCGAGCTTGTCGACCATCGCCGGATCGTTCAGCGATTCCTCGAGCACGTAGAGTCCATCCTCCAGTGTCGCGACGCCCTGGTCCTCGTATTTGAACACCGTCAGCTCGCCTTCAGGGATGCCGGCGTCGATCACCTGCCAATATTCGTTGTATGTCATCGTTGAGATGCAGTCGGCCTGCTTCTGGATCAGCGGGTCGACGTTGAAGCCCTGCTTGATGACGGTGACGCCGTCCGCGCCGCCCTCGGTGGACAGGCCGAGCTTCGACATCCAGGACAGGAACGGATATTCGTTGCCGGAGAACCAGACGCCGAGGGTCTTGCCCTTGAAATCCTCCGGCTTTTCGATGCCGGTCTCCTTGCGGCAGGTCAGCTCCATGCCCGACTTCTTGAACGGCTGGGCGATATTGACGAGCGGCAGCCCCTTCTCGCGGGCCGCCAGCGCCGCCGGCATCCAGTCGACGATGACGTCGGCGCCGCCGCCGGCGATCACCTGCTCGGGCGCGATATCCGGGCCGCCGGGCTTGATCGTCACGTCGAGACCGGCCTCTTCGTAGAAGCCCTTTTCCTTGGCGACGTAATAGCCGGCGAACTGACCCTGCGTCACCCATTTGAGCTGTAGCGTCAGCGCGTCCTGCGCCATCGTCGGTCCGGTGAAACCGAGACCCGCGAGCGCGACCACCGCGCCTGCCAGAAGCTTCCTCATCTGCTTTCTCCCTTTGTTGCTTATGTTGCCGCCTACCCCTTGCGGTAGGACGGATGCCAGAAGGTCGCGGCCCGCTCGGCGACGGAGAGCAGGCCGTAGGTCAGCGAGCCAGCGAGCGCGGCGACCGCGATCTCGGCCCAGACCATGTCGGTGTTCATGCGGCCGATCTCGGCCGAAATGCGAAAGCCCATGCCGACGATCGGCGTGCCGAAGAATTCCGCCACGATCGCGCCGATCAGCGCCAGCGTCGAGTTGATCTTCAGGGCATTGAAGATGAAAGGCAACGCCGCCGGCAGGCGCAGCTTGACGAGGCTCTGAAACGAACTCGCCCCGTAGGTGCGCATCAGGTCGCGCTCCATGGCGCCTGCGGCATTAAGGCCGGCGACGGTGTTCACCAGCATCGGGAAGAAGGTCATGATGACGACCACGGCGGCCTTGGACGGCCAGTCGAAGCCGAACCACATCACCATGATCGGCGCGACGCCGACGATCGGCAGCGCAGAGACCAGATTGCCGATCGGCAGCAGCCCGCGCTTGAGGAACGGGGAGCGGTCGATCAACACCGCGACGAGAAAGCCAGACGCACAGCCCATGAGATAGCCGGCGACCACGGCTTTCAGATAGGTCTGGACGAAATCGGCCCACAGGATCGACAAGGAATTGGCGATCCTGACGCCGATGTCCGACGGCGCCGGCAAAAGCACGCTCGGCACGGCCAACCCGCGCACGATGAACTCCCACAGAAACAGCAGCGTCACGCCAAATACCAACGGAATGAGGATGCCGAGAACCGTCCGTCCGGCGCGGCCCACCGGCTCCAGCGCGGCGAGGTTGACGGTCAAGCGCCAGGAGAACAGCCAGAACGCGGCGATGACGACGGCCAGCGCCAGCCCGCGCTGACCCGATTCCAGCAGCGCCAGCGCGCCAAGTGCCGAGGCGCCGGCAAGCGCCGCCATCAGGACGGTCGAAGTCCACTGGTAACCGCCGAGAAGCCGTGCCCCGCTCACGACCGCCCCCCCATGCGCTTGAGCGCCACCCGCTCGCCGAGCCCGACCAGCCAGACAAGGACGCCAGCCATCACCGCGGCGGCGACCAGCGCCGACCAGATCTGGATGGTCTGGCCGTAATAGGAGCCGGCGAGCAGCCGCGCGCCGAGGCCAGCGACCGCCCCGGTCGGCAATTCGCCGACGATGGCGCCGACCAAGGCGGCGGCGACTGCGACCTTCATCGAGGTGAACAGGAACGGCATCGACGCCGGCCAGCGGAGCTTTGAGAGGATCTGCGGCCGGCTCGCCGAATAGGTGTGCATCAGGTCGAGCAGCATGGCGTCGGGCGAGCGCAGCCCCTTCACCATGCCGACCGCGACCGGAAAGAACGACAGATACGTGGAGATGATCGCCTTCGGCAAAAGGCCCTGCACGCCGACCGCGTTGAGCACCACGATGATCATCGGCGCGATGGCGAGGATCGGGATCGTCTGCGAGGTGATGATCCACGGCATCAGGCTCTTGTCGAGCGTGCGCGAATGGAGGATGCCGACGGCCAGAGCCACGCCGAGCGCGGTGCCGATGACGAAGCCGAGGAGGGTCGAGGACAGCGTCACCCAGGCATGAAACAGCAGCGAGCGCGGCGATGTCGGCTTGACGAGCACCGTCGACTTCCAGATTTCCGCGATGATCTGGTGCGGCGCCGGCAGGATCGGTCGCTCGGCGCTCCACGTCGCCGCGATCGTGTCGGCGATACCGTAGGCCTCGCCGGCACGAACCAGCTTGTCGGTCTCGGTCTGCCAGTTCATCCCGATCGCGGCGAGATACCAGATCGCCAGGATCGCCGCGACAACGGTGAGAATCGGCACGGTGCGGCCCTCGACCATGCGCCGGCCCAGCCCCCGCAGCGGGCCGGCATAGCCGATGCCGGCGCCCGGCTCGGCGATGGGCGGCGCGGTGGTCATGGCCTCTTCCAACACGATTGCGGGCCTTCGGCCGACCCCCTCATCCGGCCCTCCGGGCCACCTTCTCCCCCTTGGGAAGAAGAACGCGTCGGCGCTTCCCGCGTCCCCTTCGCATCGGCTGGGACCGGACAGGGCGCCAGTCCTCTCCCGCCCGCGGGAGAGGGTGGACGCGCGGCGGCAGCCGAGCGGACGGGTGAGGGGCGCGGCACTCTCCCCTTAATCATAGCCATGCCCTGCCCTGAGGCCCTCGCGCACCCGGTGGGCGATTTCCAGAAACTCCGGCGTGTCGCGGATTTCCAGCGGCCGGTCCGGGCCGAGATCGCAGTCGATTACCTCGTGGATGCGGCCGGGGCGCGGGCTCATCACCACAATGCGGGTCGACAGAAACACCGCCTCGGGGATCGAATGGGTGACGAAGACGACCGTCTTTTTGGTCTTCGCCCAGAGCTTCAACAGCTCCTCGTTGAGATGATCGCGGACGATCTCGTCGAGCGCGCCGAAGGGCTCGTCCATCAACAAGAGATCCGGGTCGAAGGACAAGGCGCGCGCGATCGAGGCGCGCTGCTGCATACCGCCCGACAATTGCCAGGGAAATTTTCCGCCGAAGCCGGAGAGCCCGACAAGCTCGAGATTGCTCTCGATCCGCCGCTTCCGCTCGGCCTTGTCGAAGCCCATGATCTCCAGCGGCAGCGCGATGTTCTTTTCGATGGTGCGCCAGGGATAGAGCGCCGCCGCCTGGAAGACATAGCCATAGGCCCGCGCCTGCCGCGCCTGATCGGGCGTCATGCCGTTGACCGAAATCGTGCCCCCGGTCGGCTTTTCCAGATCGGCGATGACGCGCAGCAGCGTGGTCTTGCCGCAGCCGGACGGGCCGATGAAGGAGACGAACTCGCCCTTGAAAATATCGAGGTCGATTGACGACAGGGCATGGACGGGCGTGTCAGCCGTCTCGAAGACGAGGTCGAGATTGCGGGCGGAGATGACTTTATTTGTCTCAATCTCGTCTTCTATTCCATTGTAACTACTGGTCACTCAAAATTGTCCTTTGAGGAACCGCGGATAATTCATGTTAGAAGCTAATGGAGTTAGACCCCAATGGTACCCCTTGCCAGAACCCGGATGCAAAACATTGAAGAAACCATTTTCATATATGTGGACCTTCTCATGATACTCAAATTGAGAATTAAACATAGGAGTTGATCCGTACCGTTCTGCAAAACTCCATATCAAATCAGCCTCCACCTCCTTATAAGCGGCTGGATTATTTCTCACTTTAATCGGCTGGAATCTCACATCTATCTCCAAATTGGGAAAATGCGTCGACAAATCAGATATCCAACGCTTCATATGAGACCGGAAACGCTTCTGGAAATTTCCTTCGCCAATGTATAGAACTGGTGACGCTTTATTTCTATAATTTATTGAGAACGGGCGATTTGTACGGATAACATACACTGATTTGCTTGGCAGATTTGATTCAAAATCTGCAAGCCAGATTTTCATATTTTTCCAGCCGTCTGCTGCTGTTACCGGCGCCCTGAACTTTTGCCAGTTGGCAGGTATTTTTGCCATTTATCTATACCCCCGCCGGGATGCCCGACCGCTCCACCTTGCGCGGGGCGGTGAGTTCCTTCCAGGTCGACAGCGCGGTGTTGACCGGCGCGTTGGCGGGACGCTCGACAAAGCGGCCGTCGCCGGTGTCGGCGCGCACATCGCCCTCCTTGTAGGCGAGGCGGCCGCGCGAAAAGCTCATGACCGGCAGGCCGGTCACTTCGATGCCCTCGAAGACGTTGTATTCGATTGCCGATTTCTGGGTTTTCGCCGAGATCGTCTTGGTCGCGGCCGGATCCCAGACGATGATATCGGCATCGGCGCCGGGCAGGATCGCGCCTTTCTTCGGATAGATGTTGAGAATCTTGGCGATGTTGGTCGAGGTGACGGCGACGAACTCGTTCATGGTCAGGCGGCCGGTCCGCACGCCCTTGGTCCACAGCACCGGCAGCCGGTCCTCAAGGCCCCCGGTGCCGTTCGGGATCTTGGTGAAATCGCCGACGCCCATGCGCTTCTGCTCGCTCGAAAAGGCGCAATGGTCGGTAGCGACGACCTGGAGCGAGCCGGCCGCCAGCCCCGCCCAGAGCGAATCCTGGTGGAGCTTGTTGCGGAACGGCGGCGACATCACCCGGCGCGCGGCATGGTCCCAGTCCGGGTTGAAATACTCGCTCTCGTCGAGGGTGAGGTGTTGGATCAGGGGCTCGCCAAAAACCCGCATCCCCTTTTGCCGCGCACGGCGGATCGCCTCGTGGGCCTGCTCGCAGGAGGTGTGGACGACATAGAGCGGCACGCCGGCCTGGTCGGCGATCATGATCGCCCGGTTGACCGCCTCGCCCTCGACCTCGGGCGGGCGCGAATAGGCGTGGCCCTCCGGCCCGTTATTGCCTTCGGCCATGAGTTTTTGCTGCAGGAAGGCGACGACATCGCCGTTCTCGGCGTGGACCAGCGGCATCGCGCCGATCTCGGCGCAGCGCGAGAACGAGGCGAACATCTCGTCGTCATTCACCATCAGCGCGCCCTTGTAGGCCATGAAGTGCTTGAAGGTGTTGATGCCTTGGCTGACCACCTTGGGCATCTCGTCAAAGACCTGTTCACCCCACCAGGTGATCGCCATGTGGAAGGAATAGTCGGTGCGCGCCTTGCCGGCCTTCTGATACCAGGCCTGCAGTGCGTCGATGAGCCCCTGCCCCGGTCCCGGCAGGCAGAAATCCACCGTCATCGTGGTGCCGCCGGCCAGCGCCGCCGCCGTGCCTGAATCGAAGTCATCGGCCGAGAACGTGCCCATGAAGGGCATTTCCATGTGGGTGTGCGGATCGATGCCGCCCGGCATGACATAGGTGCCGGAGGCGTCGATCACCTCGTCGCCGGAAAGGTTAGGCCCGACATCGACGATGATCTCGCCGTCGATCAGGACGTCGGCCTTCCATGTGCGGTCGGCGGTGACAACGGTTCCGTTCTTGATGACGATGGTCATTTTTTATTCTTCCTGCTTTGCTTTCGATGCTCCCGTTCGTAGCGCCAAACCACCAAATCCAGATTTCCGGGTGAAACCGAGTGATCTTCCGCGACTTTCGTGAGCAGTCGCACGGTGTCGGCCGCTTTAACCTGCCTACCGAGCGCCCGGGATACATATGAAATGAGCATCGTATCCCCTTTGATGAAGTCATCTCGCCCGCACAATAACAGGAAAAACTGAATGAGAGCCGGCCCGACTCCATGAATTTTCTCAAGCTTGCAGGCCATTTTTTCTATTTCGGACAGAGACATTCGCCCAATCACAGCGAGGTCCGCATTTCCCAATGCCTGCGAGATATCAAGGCATATGTCGGACTTAAGTCGCCCGCCAATCTGTTGTTTATTAAATACCATCTCATTTTTCATTTCACCAAAAAATCTGGCAAAATCATTTAATGTAAAATCTGCAACACTGCCTTTCTTTGCCTTGGCATACGCCTCAAAGCGGTCGGTAACATTTATCCATGCAGTGTTATTTGCTTGTATCGAAAACACAGCCCCGATTATTGCTCTCACCACAGAAACGGCTGGTCGCCGCTTAGCGTTTGCCGCGCCAGCCAAAAGCTGATCGCTCTGTAGCGCATTGCTTAATTTATGCTGCTCGACATTGATCCCAGTGATCGCGAGATCGCGCTTGCCGTGTCCATGTTCGATGATTTGTCGTGCAAGAACGATCGCCTTATTCTTCGCTTCGACATAATCGCTCTCGGGCACCCAGATTTCTTTAGGTAGATATCCCAAGGCCAGAAGCTTCCCACGTTCCGCCTCGCTCAGTTCCTCTTGACTCTCCATCTAAGGGTAGCTCCCGGCTTCCAAACCTGCCCCGATCCTACGCCACGATCCCGGCTGTCTCCACCACGGCGTGGAACAGCACGTTCGCCCCTGCCGTCGCCCATTCCTTCGAAATCTCTTCCGCCTCGTTGTGCGACAGGCCATCGACGCAGGGGCACATCACCATCGCCGTCGGGGCGACGCGGTTGATCCAGCAGGCGTCATGGCCGGCGCCGGACACGATGTTCCTGTGCGAATAGCCGAGGCGTTCAGCGGCATCGCGCACGGCCTTGACGCAATCCGCGTCGAAGGTCACGGGGTCGAAATGCCCGACCTCGTCGACCGCGGTGCCGATATCGAGTGCCTCGGCGATGGTGTCGATGCCGTCCTCGATGCGCTCGCGCATCGTGTCGAGCGTTTCCTTGGAGGGCGAGCGGATATCGATGGTGAAGACGGCGCGGCCGGGAATGATGTTGCGCGAGTTCGGATAGATTTCGGCATGGCCGATCGCGCCGACCGCGTTCGGCTGGTAGTCCATCGCCACCTCGTGGACCAACTCGGTGATCCGCGCCATGCCGAGCCCGGCGTTGCGGCGCTTGGGCATCGGCGTCGAGCCGGTGTGGCTCTCGCGGCCGGTCAGCGTCACCTGCAGCCAGTAGAGTCCCTGCCCGTGGGTGACGACGCCGATGTCGATCCCCTCGTCTTCGAGGATCGGCCCCTGCTCGATATGCAGCTCGAAGAACGCCTTCATCTTGCGCGCGCCGACCGGCTCGTCGCCTTCCCAGCCGATCCGCTTCAACTCGTCGCCGAAGCGCTTGCCGGCGGAATCCTCGCGGTCCTTCGCCCAGGCCTCGTCGTGAACGCCGGCGAAGACGCCCGACGCCAGCATCGCCGGGGCGAAGCGGGTGCCCTCCTCGTTGGTCCAGTTGGTGACGACGATCGGGTGCCTGGTCTTGATGTTGAGATCGTTCAGCGTGCGGACCAGTTCCAGCGCGCCGAGGACGCCGAGGACGCCATCATATTTGCCGCCGGTCGGCTGGGTATCGAGATGGCTGCCGACATAGACCGGCAGCGCATCCGGGTCGGTGCCCTCGCGTCGCGCGAACATTGTGCCCATGGAATCGACGCCCATCGTCAGTCCGGCCGCCTCGCACCAGGACTGGAACAGTTGCCGGCCCTCGCCGTCGGCGTCGGTCAACGTCTGGCGGTTGTTGCCGCCAGCGATGCCGGGGCCGATCCTGGCCATCTCCATGATCGAATCCCAGAGCCGATCGCCGTTGATCTGGAGGTTGGAAGCAAGGCTCATGGAATCCCTCATATCTGGTCGTCAGCGATGGGCGGCGGTCGTCAGTCGAGGCTCTTTAGGATCGTGCGCAGCGTCTCGACGATCTCACCGATCTGATCCTCGGAAATCATCAGCGGCGGCGACAGCGCGATGATATCGCCGGTGGTGCGGATCAAAAGGCCCGCCTCATAGGCCTTGAGGAAGGCCGCGAAGGCCCGCTTGGTCGGCTCGCCGGCGATCGGATCGAGCTCGATCGCCGCGATCAGCCCGATGGTGCGGATGTCGATGACATGCCGCTCGCCCTTCAGCGAATGGATCGCATCGGCCCAGACCGGCTCCAGCGCCTTCGCCCGCTCGAACAGCCCGTCTTCCTTGTAGGTCTCGATCGTGGCCAGACCCGCCGCGGCGGCGATCGGATTGCCCGAATAGGTGTAGCCGTGAGCGAACTCGATCAGATGCTCGGCGCCGCTCATGAAGGCGTCGTGGATCGCGTCCTTCACATAAACCGCGCCCATCGGGATGACGCCATTGGTCAGGCCCTTGGCGGTCACCATGATGTCCGGCGTCACGCCGAAATAATCGGCGGCAAAGGCCGCGCCCATGCGGCCATAGCCGGTGATGACCTCGTCGAAGATCAAAAGGATGCCGTGCTGGTCGCAAATCTCGCGCAAGCGCTTGAGATAGCCTTTCGGCGGCGGCAACACGCCAGTCGAGCCGGCCACCGGCTCGACGATGACGGCGGCGATGGTCGAGGGATCGTGCAGCGCCGCGATCCGGACCAGATCCTCGGCGAGTTCGGCGCCATGCTCGGCTTCACCGCGGGAATAGCCGTTGCGCTCCGGGTCGTGGGTATGGCGCATATGGTCGACGCCGGTGAGCAGCGTGCCGAACATCTTGCGGTTGCCGACGATGCCGCCGACGGAGATGCCGCCGAAATTGACACCGTGATAGCCGCGCTCACGCCCGATCAGGCGAAACCGTGCGCCGTCGCCCTTGGCGCGGTGATAGGCGAGCGCGATCTTCAACGCCGTCTCGACCGACTCGGAGCCCGAATTGGTGAAGAACACATGGTCGAGACCGGTGGGCGCGATAGCGGAGAGCCTCGAGGCCAATTCGAAGGCCTTGGGATGGCCCATCTGAAAGGCCGGCGCATAGTCGAGTTCGGCGGCCTGGCGCTGGATCGCCTCGGTGATCTTCGGTCGGCAGTGGCCGGCATTGACGCACCACAGCCCCGCCGTGCCATCCAGCACCTGGCGGCCGTCGGACGTCGTGTAATGCATGTCCTTGGCGGCGACGAACATGCGCGGCGTCTGCTTGAACTGCCGGTTCGCCGTAAACGGCATCCAGAAGGCCTCGAGATTGTTGGGGACGATCGTCGCGTGTTCGTTCATCGGCTTGCCCCTCCGGAAGCGACGATCCATGTATGGAAAGGCGCCAGAAATCTTGACTAAATGGTCAAAATGAAGGCTAGAAGGTCGCCCGGAACGGGTCAAGCGACTTCGCCGCGAAACCGCTAAGCGGCACGGGACGGCGATCAGAAAGATGGGAGGACAACAGGTCTTGGACGCGACGGTCCCTCCACCGGATTCCGGCGCTGGCGTCCGAGATGACGATCGGCAGCCCACCCGCATTCAGGCGATCAACCGCGAGATCATTCTGGAAGCGGCCCTGGAGGTCTTCTCGGTGCACGGATTCCGCGGCTCGACGGTCGACCAGATCGCCTCCCGCGCCGCGATGTCCAAGCCCAACCTGCTTTATTATTTTCGCCGCAAGCAGGATATCTACCGCGCCGTACTCGAACGGACGCTCCGCGACTGGCTGGTGCCGCTGGCCGCGATCGATCCCGCCGGCGATCCGGTCGAGGAACTGCGTCGTTACATCACCGAAAAGCTGCGGATGGTGGCCGAGCGGCCAGCTGCTTCACGCCTCTTCGCCAACGAGATCCTGGCCGGCGCGCCGATAATGGGTGGCTTCCTGGAGACCACGCTGAAAGAACTGGTCGACGAGAAGGTGGGCATCATTCGCGAATGGGTGGGCCGCGGGCAACTGGCGCCCGTCGACCCGCACCATCTTATCTTCATGATCTGGGCGACAACGCAGCACTACGCTGACTTCGATGTTCAGATCCGGGCCGTGATGGGCGACCAGGTCGACCGACCCGGATTCCGCGAGCAGGCCGCGCAGGCGGTTTTGAGCCTGGTGCTCAACGGCCTGAAGCCGAGGCCGTGAGGCCGGTTGCCTAACAAGCGTCTTCGGCCCATGATCGCTGGCGCCGGTGGGCATCGGCACCCAGGGAGACCCGACTCGTGGCCAAGCTGATCGCGCTTTACAAGCATCCGAAAGACCCGGCGGCATTCGATGCCCATTACGCGTCAACCCACGCGCCGCTCGCTAAAACGATTCCGGGGCTGAGGCACTACGATGTCAGCGACGGCAAGGTCGCCGCCCCCGGCGGCGATAGCGGCTACCATCTCGTGGCGACGCTGACCTTCGATTCGATGGCCGATATCGAAGCGGGGCTCGCTTCCTCCCAGGGACAGGCGACGGCGGCCGATCTCGGCAATTTCGCCGACGGCGGCGTCGAATTGCTCATGTTCGACACCAAGGACCTTTGACGATTCAAAGACCGACGTATTCTGCCGCGGTGCGGCGGCGGCTTCAGGCCGCAGCCATGGACTTGTCGGCGGCGAGCGAAGGAAAATCACTTCTCCATTGATTGGCGACCTCCATCAGCATCTTGGCCAAGTCCGAAGACGGCCTTGGCTTGGAGAAGAGGTAGCCCTGCATTTCCCGGCAGCCTTCGCTGTATAGGATCTGCATCTGCTCCGGCGTTTCGATGCCCTCGGCGATGACACTCATGTTGAGCGCTCGCGACAGGCCGATGATCGAGCGTACGATGGCGATGTTTTCGGCGCGGCCCATATCACGGACGAAGGATTGATCGATTTTGATCTTGTCGAAGGGAAAACGGCTCAGATAACCCAGCGAGGAATAGCCGGTCCCGAAGTCATCCATCGAAATCGTCAGACCCAGCCTGCGGAACTCCTTGAGGATCGACAACACCCGGTCGCCTTCGTCCAGAAACAGCGATTCGGTCACCTCGATCTGCAGCCGTCGCGGTGCAAGGCCCGATGCTGCCAACGCGCCGCGAACGTCCTCGACGAGCGTGGGGCTCTTGAACTGCACCGCCGACAGATTGACCGAGATGGTAAGATCCTCGGGCCATTTGGAGGCTTCATGGCAAGCGGCATCGAGCGCCCATTTGCCGAGCCGCTCGATCAGGCCGGTCTCCTCCGCGAGCGGGATGAAGACGGCGGGTGAAATCATCCCGCGTTCGGGGTGCTGCCAACGCAGCAGGGCCTCGAAACCGCTGACGCGCCGCCGTTCGGTGTCGATGAACGGTTGGTAAAACAGTTCGAACTGGCCTTCGTCCAGAGCCTTCTGAAGATCGAGTTCCATCTCGCGACGGCGCTGCAGCTTCTCGCGCATGGCGGGTTTGAATCGGCGGCAAACGCTCCCCGCCTCCTGCTTTGCCTGGTAAAGGGCTAGGTCGCAATTCTGCAGGACGATGTCCGCGCCGAGGCTCGCCATTTGCTGACCGGCCGCAATATGGACAGTGCCGACGCTGCCTCTCGCCTCGATCCGGCGACTTTCCACGTCGAACGGCGAGTCGAAACTCGCGACCAGAGCCCCAGCGAACGCATCCGCGTCGCCTGTTCCCCGCACCCCCGGCAATACGACCGCGAACTCGTTGCCGCCGAGCCGGGAGACGGTAGCCTTTGGCCCTGCGATTCGCACGAGCCTGTCGCCGCATTCCTTTAAAATCGCATCGCCAACCGGATGGCCGTGGGTATCGTTGATCGACTTGAAGCCTCGGATGTCCACCACTGCGACCAAGAGCCCATGCCGGCCTTTCGCCAACAGCCCGTCTAGCACGTCGGCAAAGTTCTTGCGGTTGGGCAGATCGGTCAACCCGTCGTGCCCGGCGACATGTTCCAGGCGCCGGGAGATTCGCTGTTTTTCGGTGATATCCTCGAAGGTGATCAAAAGCCCCTTGGCAATCATGCCGCGGCGCTTCACCTCCATGACGGCTCCGCCAACCTCGAGAAGGTCCGTTGCCATCTCGTTTTCGCGCAACGGCAGTGTCAAACTCGGGTCGGTGAGAAAGGCCCGAGCGGGCGTTCCCGGTGCCACCTCGCCAAAATAACGAGAGAACACCTCGTTGGAGAGGACCAACCGCTTTTGCCCATCGAGCATGCAAAGTGCCTGGGTCATATTGTTCAACGCCGCACCCAACTGGCTTTCCTGCCGATTGAGACGCACGGCCATCATGTCGGCCTCGCTCAGCATCGTGGCCTCGATCTTGCGACAGCGCGCACCCATCTCCTCGAGCGCGAAGAGCACGTCGCGCACCTCCCGGGGACCTTTCGGAACACCAGGCTTGGCCGACGCACCGCTCGCGAGTTCCCGAGCGCGCAGCGCCATCTCGCGCAAGGCCCTCCCGATGGAGCGGGAGAGGAACATCGCAAAGCCGAACAAGGCGCCGAAAACCGCAACCAGAGCGACGCCGTTGCGCATTCTAGCGCTTTCGATTGCGTCGGAGGTTTGCCCTCGCAATTCCGCCAAGTCGGCTCGCGCGACCGTCACAGCGCCCTCCAATCCCAGCCACAAGGCAGCGAATTCCCGCCGCACGGCGCCGCGCGAGAGGTTTCCTTCGGAGGCCTCGATCCGGCTGAGCGGATAACGCAAGGCGCCTACGGCCCTGCGCAAATCCGGGGACACGTCGGCGGATAGAACCTGGCGAATCTCCGACATGATCGATGAAGCGGCAAGCATGATTTCGCCAGCGCTTTTGCCCTGAAGTCTGGCCTCGTCATTTTCGCTACTGTCGTCGGCCGCAGGCGAAAACCGCGATTGGATCACCGCGGTTTTTTCCTTGGCTATCTCCAGCCGGCTCAGCGGGGCAGAGCCCCCGTCATAGAGTTTGCGGGCAAGCTCCAACGAAACCAATTGCGAATCGTAGGAAAAAGCCGCGAACACAAGAGTCAGGGATGCGAAGATAAAGCTGCCGACTAGGAGTCGTAGATTGATCGACATCACCGCGATAATTCCGCCCGCTCCAACAAACCCGAACGGTCTTCCGAGAGGAAGCTTCCGAACAGCGGCGACTATGGAGCGCTCAAGTTACCGGGGGGTTACGCCACAGTCGGCGTAGTCAGCATATCCCGCTGTTTTTTCATTATCTTCACCTGCGGGTAGCGTTGGCGCCAGCATTTGCCGCGACATATTGCAATTTTCGAATTTTTCTGGCCGACTTGTATCTCGATGAAAGCCGATCGATGCTATCCGATGTCATAAACCTATTTATTCCAGCCAGTTAGCGCGCAATGCAAACGGAAGACCGGTTCCGTTTTTGCTCATTTCCCGCGAGGCGGGCAGCGGTCGATCCTGCGGCCTGGTGCCGCAAGTCTCGTCGCGGTCGGGGGAGCCCGGCCTACTCCGCGGCGTCGGGAAGATTGACCAGTTTCGGTGCGAACTGCATCGTTTCTTTCGCCATCGGATTGTTCGGGTGGTTCGTCCAGTTGCCGTATTCGTCCGGGATCGGCTTCTTCGTGCGCGGGTCGGTACCGGCGATCTGCTCCATGGTGATGCAGTTCTCGACCGGGCAGACATTGACGCACAGATTGCAGCCGACGCATTCGGCGTCGATCACCTCGAAATGTCGCTTGCCGTCCACCATCGCCGTGATCGCCTGATGCGACGTATCCTCGCAGGCGATGTGGCAGCGACCGCACTGGATGCACAAATCCTGGTCGATCCGCGCTTTGGTGATGTAGTTGAGATTGAGATATTGCCAGTCGGTGACGTTGGGAACGGCCCGGCCACGGAAATCCTCGATCGTGGCGTAGCCATTCTCGTCCATCCAGTCGGACAGGCCCGACGCCATTTCCTTGACCACCTTGAAACCATAGGTCATCGCCGCCGTGCAGACTTGCACCGTGCCGCAACCGAGCGCGATGAATTCGGCCGCGTCGCGCCAATTGGTGATGCCGCCGATGCCGGAAATCGGCAGGCCGCGCGTCTCGGTGTCGCGGGCGATTTCGGCCACCATGTTGAGCGCGATCGGCTTGACCGCCGGGCCGCAATAGCCGCCATGCGAGCCCTTGCCGTCGATCGTCGGCGTCGGAGCGAAATTATCCAGGTCGATCGAGGTGATCGAGGAGATCGTGTTGATCAACGAAACCGCGTCGGCGCCACCCTTCTTCGCGGCCCTGGCCGGAAAGCGGACGTCGGTGATGTTCGGCGTCAGCTTGACGATGACCGGCAGCGTCGAGTGCTGTTTGCACCAACGCGCCACCATCTCGATATATTCGGGCACCTGACCGACGGCCGCGCCCATGCCGCGCTCACTCATCCCGTGCGGACAGCCGAAATTCAGCTCCACCCCGTCGGCGCCGGTCTCCTCGACCAGTTTCAGGATCTTCCGCCACGGCGCCTCTTCGCAGGGCACCATCAGCGAGACGATCATCGCCCGGTCCGGCCAGTTGCGTTTGACCCGGGCGATCTCCTCCAGATTGATGTCGAGCGCCCGATCGGTGATCAACTCGATATTGTTGAGACCGAGCAGCCGGCGGTCCGGCCCCCAGATGGCGCCATAGCGCGGACCGTTGACGTTGACGATCGGCGGATCCTCGCCAAGCGTCTTCCACACGACGCCGCCCCAGCCCTGCTCGAAGGCGCGCTGCACGTTGTATTCCTTGTCCGTCGGCGGCGCCGAGGCGAGCCAGAACGGATTGGGGGAAGAAATGCCGAGAAAGGAGGTGCGAAGATCAGCCATGCTCTTGTTCCCTATGCCTTCGCGCCGACGAGCGTCCGGTGGATCGATTCCGCCGCCACCTTGCCATCCTCGACCGCAACGACCGTCAGGTCGTCGCCCTCCGAAATGCAGTCGCCGCCGGCCCATACGCCGGGCAGCGACGTGCGCCGGTCGGCACCGACCTTGATGCGGCCCCGATCGAGTTGGATACCTTCGCCGTCGGTGCCGTCCGGCAGGAAGCTCTGGCCGATCGCCTTGAATATTTGGTCGGCTTCGAGCGTCACCGTCTCCCCCGTCCCCACCAGCCGGCCGTCCTCGGTGCGGGTCCCCTCCAGCTCGATCCCGGTGACATGGCCGCCCTGGGCGAGAATCCGCTTCGGCTGCAAATTGCAGCGGATCGCAATGCCACGGGTCTGCGCGATCTCCTGCTCGTAGCGGGAAGCGTTCATGGCTGCTTGGCCGCGACGATAGGCGATGGTCACCTCCTGCGCGCCGAGGCCCTTGGCTTGCACGGCCGCGTCGATCGCCGTCATGCCGCCACCGATGACAACGACGCGGCGCCCGACCGGCAGCGAGGCGAGATCGGTGGTCTGGCGGAGTTCGGCGATCCAGGCGACGGCGTCGGCCGAACCCGCTTGGCTCTCGCCCTCGGTGCCGAGCGCGTTGACGCCGGCAAGGCCGAGCCCGAGAAAGACCGCGTCGAAGTCCCGGCGCAGATCGGCGAGATGGATGTCGCGGCCCAGCGCCTTGCCGGTTTCCAGCGTGATGCCGCCGATATCGAGGACGAAATCCACCTCGCGCTGTGCAAAGCCCTCCGTCGTCTTGTAGGCGGCGATGCCGTATTCGTTCAGACCGCCCGGCTTTTCCCGTGCATCGTACAGCGTCACGTCATGGCCGTGCATGGCGAGGCGATGGGCGCAGGAAAGGCCCGCCGGTCCAGCCCCGACGACGGCGATCCTCTTGCCGGTGGACACGGCGCGGGTGAAGGGATGCTCGCCCTTGTCCATCAGGACGTCGGTGGCGAAGCGCTGCAGGAGCCCGATCTTGACCGGCTTGCCTTCGGCCATCTCACGCACGCAGACTTCTTCACACAGGGTTTCCGTCGGACAGACGCGGGCACACATGCCGCCGAGAATGTTCGACGACAGGATCGTCTTGGCCGCGCCGGTCGGGTTGCCGGCCTGGATCTCGCGAATGAACAGCGGAATGTCGATCGAGGTCGGGCAGGCTGTCATGCACGGCGCGTCGTAGCAAAAGTAACAGCGGTCGGCCTCGACCACCGCCTCGTGCCCCTCAAGCGGTGGGTGGAGGTCGGAAAAATTCGCTTGCAGCGTGTCGGCATCGAGGCGCTTCGCGCCGATATCGGGCCGGATCGGTCGGGCTTCGTTCATCGCGGACATTCCCTCCAGCCAGTCATCATCGGCGACCGCGCGAGAGGCGCCCTCCCCGGTCAGCCTGATCGAGAAAGAGAATGATCCGAGTTTTTCAGCAGGTCAAATTTTTTATCGTTTGGTCAAAAACTACAGCCGCCCGACGGACTTTCCGACAATCGTCGGCTGTCGGGCGTCAGGGAAGTCTGACTCGATCGGGCCGAAACGTGACTCCGTCGTCACAGAAGCCTGACTCGATACTTTGCAACCAAAGAGCGCACCGCCCAATACGCCGGCGCCCAGCACAAAAAAACGCGCCGACCAATCGATCGACGCGCTCTTAGCAGCTTCACCGCGGAAGGTGATGCAAATTGATCCTGCGGACGAAGGGTCGTCGCCCGAGGCCTTCGGTGGCGGGCGTCAGGCGCCTACTGTCTATCCGTCGCACGGGCGCAGTGAGCCCGCGCATGCGATCGCATCGCACGGAGAAGGCGATCCGAGCCGCGCCCGTCCGCCGTGTCCGCCTGGGTCCGGCGCCGCCACCACCGTGTTCGCCCCCTTGAGCACCACCGTCACCCCCCACTCCCCGGCGCACTTCCTCGCCACCGCCAGACGGTCCGACTGGATCTCCTCCATCGATAGCCCCGTCAGCCGCGACAGCTCGCCCGGGTGCGGCGTTATCACCGTCGGTACCGCCAGCTCCTTCCACCAACCCTCCACCTTCGACAAGTTGTTCAGCCCGTCCGCGTCTATCACCACGCCGCGCACGCTGTCAGGCGTCAGATGGGGCAGCAGCGAGTGCATGAACGCCTGGACATACCCCTCCTGGCCCAGGCCGGGCCCCACCAGCAGCGCATCATACGCTCGGCCTGAGCCTGTCGAAGGCCGGGTCAGCGCCTGACCCACCGCGTGCGCCCCCTCGGCGGTGAGGTAGCCATCATCGTCCGGCAACGGCTCGAACGTCGCCTCGGTCAGCTTGGCGGCGAAAATCGGATATAGCGATGAAGCGCAGGCCAGAGTCACCAGCCCGGCCCCGGCCCGCAGGCCGCCCATGCACGCCAGGTAAGCGGCGCCCACGTAACGCGGCGAGCCCGCCACCACCAGCGCCCGCCCAAACGTCCCCTTGTGCGCCCCCGCTGGCCGCTCCGGCAGTACCGATCGCGCCCAGCGCGCCGTCATCAGCTCCGTCCACCCCTCAGACTCCACGCTCTTCGGTATGCCGATCTCCACCACCTCCACCCGCCCGGCGAGCTGAGCCCCCGGCAGGACATGCAGCCCCACCTTGCTCCAGCCCAGCGCCACCGTCGCGTCGGCGGCCACGCAGCGAGGATCGGCGGCGCCGGTGTCGGCGTCGATGCCCGTCGGCACGTCCACCGCCAGCAGCCGCGGCGGCAGCGTCCTACCTCGCGCCGCCTGCAGGCGCTCCAGCACCTCCGCCAGCGCCCCCTCGATCGGCCGCGCGCGGCCCGTCCCCAACAGCGCGTCGATCACCAGGTCAGC